>Ga0075122_10001511_pt1 | contig 16545 bp, 13 predicted proteins | sample AntAceMetag02UKB_FD_69790 | JGI IMG/M metagenome (GOLD analysis project Ga0075122, IMG submission 69790) | Saline lake microbial communities from Ace Lake, Antarctica - Antarctic Ace Lake Metagenome 02UKB | ecosystem: Environmental > Aquatic > Non-marine Saline and Alkaline > Saline | place... | reverse complement strand
CGGTTTGTCTGAAGAGGAGGCACAGGCAACAGGGCGTAAGATCAAAGTCGGAAAGTTTCCATTTTCCGGTAGTGGTGCTGCTATGGCCTACGGAAAGACCGAAGGATTTTCCAAAATTATAGGAGATGCTGAAACCGGAGAGATATTGGGAGTTCATATAGTCGGCGAACATGCCACGGATATGATCAGTGAAGCTGTCAGTATCATGAAGATGGAAGGGGTTGTGGAAGACCTGGCTCAGGCGATTAAACCACACCCTACCCTCAGCGAAACACTTCTAGAGGCAACGTTGGATTGGAGTGGGATTGCCATTCATGCCCCAAAGAAAAGAAGATAGATACCCATTCAATCATAGTAGAAACTATATGATTTAACTTTTTGGAGAATTAAAATGAAATACAACAGACCTCATGCAACGGCTCAATGGGGAACCATGGCCAGCGACTGGGAAGCCGGCGTTGATTTTAATAAATTGAGAACCGAACGATACGAACGAGGGCGAGATGCTATCAAGGCGGCCGGATTGGGATCTTTCCTGACGTTTAACTACGATAATATCAGGTACATCACCGGAACCCATATCGGGGAATGGTGTCGTGATAAATTAAACCGATATGCCATCTGCCCGAAAGAAGGACTGCCATACCTGTTTGACCCGGCTATTCCAGCCAAGCGAATCAGCAGCCCCTGGATGGAAGACCGGATGGAGATACCTATCAGCACCATGCTGGGGGCGTTACCGCCGGCTATGAATGTACAGGACGATTTTGCCAAGCAGATCCTCAGGGTGCTGACCGAATACGGCGTGGAGAAGGAGCCTGTCGGCGTTGATGTAATGGAACTGCCCATGCTCAGAGCCCTTGAAAAAGTGGGACTTGAAGTGGTTGATGGTCAACAGGCGATTTTAAATGCCAGGGAAGTCAAAACACCTGAAGAAATTGAGCTTCTCAAACAGGCCGCTTCAATGGTGGACGCCGTTTATGTCGATATTTCCCGGGCTATTCGACCTGGAACCCGTGAGAACGAACTGGTGGCCATTGCTCACGACGGGCTTTTCCGGTTGGGTGCTGAGCGGGTTGAATGTGTCAATTCTGTATCCGGTGCCAGGGGTAAGCCTCACAGCCATACCTTCGCAGATCGGATTATCCAGCCCGGTGACATGGTCTTCCTGGATCTGATGCATGCTTTCAACGGATACCGAACCTGCTACTACAGGACCTTCATCTGTGGCGAGCCGAACAAATATCAGATTGACGCATACGAAACATGCTCAAAGTGGTTGTCAGATGCCCTTGATGTAATTAAACCGGGTGCTACAACTGCAGATGTGGCAGCGGTGTGGCCAAAGGCTGAAGAGTTTGGATATGCCAATGAAGATGAAGCCTTTCTACTGCAATATGCTCACGGTATCGGCCTGTCCCTGTGGGAGCGTCCTATCATCTCCAGGCGATTCTCTTTTGATCATCCAACTGAGCTTAAAAAAGGAATGACTTTTGCGGTAGAAACCTGGTGTGGTGCAGAAGATGGTACTGGAGCGGCAAGGATAGAGGAAGAGGTTGTCGTCACGGAAGATGGCTGTGAAATAATCACCAATTATCCCAGCGACCGGCTTATCTCATGCGGCCTACCGGGTTGTGATATTGTATAAAATACCCGCTGTAGTGCTCCTCGATTTGGAAATCTAAGATGCATGCTCTCATTCCCCCATATAGCGTGGAGTGAGAGCAATGTGCAGAGCTATAACGATCCAGGTAACTCATGAAAAATCCATATATTCAGGCGTGGCACCATGTCGCTTTTTCCTGCAAGGATATCAAACCGATGATCGCTTTTTTCCGCGATAGCCTCGGTTTTGAAGTCGACTGGGAACATGAAAAACGCTCAGGGAAGGCAATGGATGAAGTGGTGGGGCTGACAGACGCAGATGCCCATGTAGCCATGATGAAGGGGTATGGAACTCGAGTCGAGCTGTTTCAGTATCGAAACCCGAAAGGGAGAGATCTGGGATCAAGGCAGCAGTGTGACCCGGGACTGATCCATATCTGCCTGCAAGTCAATAATATCAAGGAATTGTACCAGCAGCTCTTAGAGCAAGGGGTGGATTTTAACTGTCCACCTAATAATCTGAGACCCGGCGTCTGGGCTACTTACATGATAGGTCCCGAGGATTTAACCATAGAGCTTGTTCAATACGACGAGTCTCAGTAGTATCCAATGCCTTCACACGGAAAGTTGAGTTACCCATCAAAGCCATCGACATTGGAAAGAGCCCGTATAGTTTGGGTTAGCCACCTTCAGTAGGAGTGATGATCAAGACAGCGTCCGCTTCCCTTAGTTTGAACAATTCCCATTGTCTTTTAGAAATAACAGAGTTGTTGACGACCACGACCATCCCGTCACTGTTGCTTTTGATCTGGTCAGACATTAAATCAGAGACCGTGCAACCGCTGAATTCTATGACTTCCCGGTTAACTTGGATCTTCATGACAAACTATTTGAAGTTTTGGTGTGCCCTGAGATACTGTACGGGCCAGTCGATAGATGCCTTCAACTCGGCTGCAGCGCTCAATGGCCAGTAAGGATTCCTCAGCAGTTCTCTGCCCAGTGCCACCAGATCAGCACGCTTGTTCTGCAGTACCTCTTCAGCCATGGTCGGAGAATCAAGTTTACCAACCGTGATGGTCGGCAAATGCAATTGTTCTTTAACCGTTTCAGAGAATTTCACCTGGTAACCCGGATATACGGGAATGCTGGTATAATCAACAATACCACCCGAACTGACATGTACCACGTCAATCAGGTTTTTTATCGGATCCAGCAGTTCGCCAAAGTCTTGCGGATGGTTTCCGCCTGCCTGGTAATCTTCTGCAGATATTCTGACGGATATCGGCTTGTCTGCAGAGAGCTGTTGCCGGGATATTTCCACAACCTGCTGCAGAAAAAGGGACCGCTTCCGGCCATATTCATCTTCTCTCACATTGCTGAGCGGTGACAGGAACTGGTTGATGAGATAACCATGGGCTGCATGAATTTCTATGAAATCTGCACCGGCCAGGTCTGCCCTGCGAACGGCAGCTGAAAAAGCAGCGATGATCTTCTCTATCTCTGCCTGATCCAACTCTTCCGGCTGCTGGTATTTACTACTGAATCGAATGGGACTGGGTGCTACAATCGGTTCACTGAATATATCTGCTTTTCTCCCGGCATGGGACAGTTGAAGACCAACTTTGCAGCCATAACTCTGGCATTTCTCAATGATCTGTGCCAGCGGTTTAATCTGACCATCATTCCACAAACCCAGGTCTTTGTTTGAAATTCTTCCTCTGGGCTCAACGGCCGTGGCCTCCATAATAATAGCCCCTACTTGCCCCACAGCCCTGGAAACGTAGTGTATTTCATGCCATGCCTGAGGCAATCCATCATTTTCGGCTGAGTACTGGCACATGGGTGCCATGATGATTCTGTTTTTAAGGTGCAGTCCCCTTAGGAAGAAAGGATCAAATAACATGAGATCTCCTGGTATTAAATGAATTGCTTTTTCTCAACGATTAGTCGGGAAGCCGATCCCGACGGATTTGATTATACTCTGCCACCATGACCACCAAATCTTCCTCTTTCAGCGATTCACCTTCACTGGTAGACTCATCGAAGAAACGTCTGGGCAAGGTGTCCGTCTCAGGGCCAAGGCCTTCCCTTGTGTTATACGCCCTGGTTTTCTGTGTGATGGTATTGGCGAAAACCTCCAGTTCCGTTTTGGACATGGCCATGCCGGTGACGGCCTCAATGATTTGACACAACTCTTCCCAGAGGTCAAAGTCCCTGAAAAAACGGCACAATATCAAACAATCGAAGATGGCTGAACGGTCCTCATAGTCGATATGGAGTTCGGCTTTCCCCTTAATCTGTTCTTTTGGGATTTGACCTGAGATTTCCGCCTTATAAAAGGTCCCCCTCAGATGACAAGCCCCTCGAGCCGATGTGGCATAAGAGAGAGCCATGCCTTTCAGGGCTCTCGGATCGTATCCGGCAGGTTCAAGACCTTTGACATGAATGGCAATATCCTCAAGGTCCAGTTCCCGGGCGGCCTCTTTAATTCCTTTGGCCAGGACTTTTCCAAATCCGTTGTTATGGCTGATGAGATGAAAAAGCTCGACGACTTTATCCGGCTGATTGTAATCGATCTCGAAATCGGATTTTTCTCGTTTAAAGGCCTCAACTGCAAATGCCGCCATATTGCCGGCACTCAGGGTATCCAGCCCCAGTCTATCGCAAACATCATTCAGGTTCAGTATCTCTTCGAATGAATCAGTTTTGAGGAGCCCACCCAGGGCATAGAGATTTTCATACTCCGGACCTTCAATCAGCAGATCCTTATGTCTTCCCTTCAATACCCGGGTCTGCTTGGCGCATCTGAGGAAGCAGGAAGGGCAGGCATGGGCTGTTACTTCACAATTCTCCAGCATGTAATCGGCATTTATTTTTTCAAAATCCTCAAACTGCCCGGATTTCCAGTATTCGGTCGGAAAAGCCTTGTTGGCATTCATGGTCGACACCATCATCGGCGTTCCCATTTTCCTGTAAAGTGCGGTGGCCGGAGATTCTTTTCCTTTTTGAGCAACCGTTTTATTTACCTTTGACAGCAATTCCGGGCTGGCAATCTCAGCTTTCTTTTTGCCAAAAAAGCTGATTCCCTTCAGGTTCTTTGACCCAAAAATCGCGCCAAAGCCGCACCGGCCAACACTTCTCCAACGATCCGACTTGATACAGGCAAATCGAACTCTGTTTTCCCCGGCAGGCCCGATGACCATCACACCTGCTTTCGGTACAGAGTGCTCTGCAATATAGTCCCCGGCCCCATAAGTTTCCATCCCTTTCAGCAATGTGGCATCTTCAAAGGAAACACCCTCTTCGTCGATCTTCAGATAGGACAGTAGATCACTTTTTCCTTTGATGACGATGGCATCGATCCCACACCCTTTTATTTTGGGCGCAAGAGACCCGCCACAATAGGATTCTGCGAATCCCCCGGTTGCAGGACTTTTTCCATACACACCGTAGCGGGATTGCCCCCAGATTTTGGTCCCGGTGACGGGTCCCACACAAATAACCACAATCGCTTCGGGAGACAATGGATCAACGCCAACCGGATTTTCCTCCAGCAGAAAATGGGTACCAAGTCCTTTTCCACCCAGCGTATTTTTCAAGACAGTGTCCGGGATATCTTCGTAAACGTATGTCTTATTCGTCAGATCAATACGTAAGAGTCTGTTAAAAAAACCTTTCAAGTGAACCTCGTTATTATTATTTTATTTATTGATTTAAATTCCCAATCAATGCATCAAAAGAGCTATCACGCCCTGTACTGTCCGAACACAGGCATACTGGAAGCGTTCCGGTTAAAAACCTTCTCCTTGTCTGCCTCCGATAGTACAAGACTTTCAAGAAACTGTATACACTCGACAGAGTCTTCGTGCAGGGAATCTATTTCTAGAGAGATACGATCCATACCCAGGGCATCATCGGTGCATCGGAATGCGGGCTTCAGGTTGCTTTTTGCAAATCGGACACCAAACAAATTTATTGATCGGCTATCTATTAAAAAAAGCAATAGTTAATTGATATGTTGGGTTTTCATAAGTGTAAGTCGCTTTATTACATGTACAGGTTTTCTGCATGATAAGGCTGGATATGTATCATTATGAGTCAATTAATTGTTCTATATTGAGTCATCTTCAGCAGGGTTATATCTGGATTGGGACTATTGCCTTTCCACGCCGTATACCCCATGTTAAGTTCAGACAGCATTAAGGTCCTGTATTTACCGAGAATTATATTTAGCAGTAGGGATTGTTTGTATAAAGGGTTGTCTGGCATCACCATTGCAACTTGTAGTGCCATCTGAAGTCAAGGCAGTTGCCTAATATTAATCATGCTGCTGATAAACTATTATTCAAGACCTTATCTTGCTAACCGACCGAATATTCAAAAACCTGCTTGAAATTGAATCAGGGATCAGTTGTTATATTAATTACATTGATGATCCGGATTTGGCGCATCAACTGTTACTTATCGATGTGAAACGAGACACTGAAATCACCCGGATGCCTTCTGAAAACAGGTGTCCCCAGGTGGTATTCAAGCATAATGATGGCCTGGTTACCGTCAGCACAGAAGAGGCCGAGACGATTCTGGTTCGAGCCTGTGAGGTTTGCTGGGCGTGTGGGGAGTGTGGACCGGGAAAATAAAAAGCCCGGATAGCCAGGTGCCCTTCATGTAATAATATTGTTCAATATATAGTGTACGGAGTAGAAATCGTATGAAAATGGGAATTAAGAAGTACAGGTCCATGATTAAAAACGATACGCGTGAATTTTTTAACGTCTCGCCAATTAAATGGAAGGCGGTAGACCCGACAGAATCAGGTACGAAAAAAACTCTGTATGGTATTTGCAGGGGGTGCATGCAGGGGGATTGTGCGACACTTGTCCACCTGGAAGATGGAATTGTGGTGAAGGTGGAAGGAAATCCCGGCGCACCGCCAAACTATGGCAGCCTCTGTCCCCGGGGAAACGCTGCTGTGATGAATATTTACAATCCTTACCGGGTGAAGTCTCCCCTGAAACGTACAAATCCGAAGAAGGGACTAGATGTTGATCCCGGCTGGGTTGAAATAACTTGGGAAGAAGCTCTGGAAACGACTGCCCGAAAAATGAAAGAGGCCAGGGAAATAGATCCCCGGTCTCTCGTGATTTGTGAAGGCTGGGGGCAGCGCGATACAGCCCTGAGAACCCCGTTTATCAAGGCCTTCGGCAGCCCGAATGAAGTTGGTTCCCATGGCGGAGCTTGTACAGTGCACTATGCAACGGGTCTGGTCCAACACAGTTTTCCCGTGTCAACCGTTGATCTGGAATATTGTAACTACCATATTACTCTGGGGCGTTCACTGGGACCTAATTTTGCGACAACAGGAGGCAGCCGGAAATTTTCGAAGGCGATCGACCGGGGAATGAAGCTGGTTGTTGTCGATCCTCGCTGCTCGTACGAGGCATCTAAAGGAGAATGGGTTCCGATCAGACCGACAACCGATCTGGCCTTTTTACTGGGAATGGCGCATGTGATGATGCACGAATTGAAGACATATGACCAGTTCTTCATGAAGTACAGGACAAACGCTCCCTACTTGATTGAACCGGGGGGAGATTATATGAGGGATGCCGCCGGAAATAAGCCCATGATTTGGGATCCGGTTGATCAGAAGGCAAAACCGTTTGATTCTGATTTCAAGGATATTGCACTGGAAGGTGCATTTCAGGTAGACGGTATCGACTGTAAGACTGGTTTCACACTGATCAGGGAGGAGTTTTCCAACTACACCCCGGAATGGGCTGAACAGATTACGGACATTCCGGCAGCCAGAACCCGAAAAATTGCAAAAGAATTTGTTGCTGAAGCCCGGATAGGGAGCACTATTGAAATCGATGGATTTACCTTCCCCTACAGGCCCGTTTCACTGAATACGGAGCGGAATGTCACCAACCACCGGGGCGGGACCTATGCAGATCTGACCGGGAAACTAATCAATATGATGGTGGGGTCGATTGAGGTCCCGGGCGGATGTCTCAGCTGCGGATACAGAGGGCCGGTATTGTCTCCTACCGCAGATGGCACCAGTACTCCCGGATATGAAGCTGTGGCGAAAAAGTGGGCTTTTCCGCCAAACAATATTATGCTGAACGAGTTTTATCCCCATATCCATCACTCCTCGCTTCAGGCAGCCCGATCAATTCTCGATCCTGAGAAATATCATTTTGACTACGAAGTCAAGGTCTGGTTAGCTGTTGGCGGCAACCCAGTTAGAATGGGGGCTGACCCAAAGCTGTTCGAGGAAGCCTTCAACAAGATCCCATTTGTTGCGTCCATTGCTTATCATATGGACGAATCCGCCTATATGTCGGATATTATTCTGCCGGAACACAGCTTTCTTGAACGAAAAAGAGTTGCTGCATTCTGGCCCCAGCACCAGTCCCTTTCGGACGAAGTAAACGGCTTGCAGATGATACAACTGCGCCAGCCCGTCCCCACGCTGTTTAATACCCGGCACGTCGACGATATCTTCCTTGAACTGGCTGACAGGATCGGCATGCTGGAGGGAGAGGGCGGACTGAACGACGTCATAAACGAGAGTGAAGACTGGATTATCAGGGACGACGGTCTAAACATGAAAGAACCGCATAAGTTGGACCTGGATAAGCGATATTCAATGGATGAAATCTTCGATCGTCAAGTCCAAAGCTGGAAATATAATGACGGGACCATGAATCTGGAAAAACTTGAAGAAGAAGGTGCTCTGGCCCACTGGAACCCCCGGTATACGTTTTATAATTACTACTGGGTTCCAGGTGATCAAACCCGGCATGAGTTCTATTTCATCAATCTGAAACGAACAGCAGATGGTTTGAGAGCTAATCTCAAAAAGCATAACGTCCATTTTCCAGGCGTCAGTGATGATGAATATGTTTTCTGCCAGTATGATCCTGTCCCTCACTGGGTTGAGAGCTCTGAGTTGAGCACACCTGAAGAGTTCGATATGTGGGCCATCAACTGGAAAACGCCTTATGTCTCCAGCGAAGTTGGAAACCCGGTCGGTAATCCCTGGCTGGCTGAAATATACAGTCAGGACCCCTGGGAAAACATCCTGATCAATTCAGAAACAGCAAGGAAGAAGGGGCTTAAGGATGGTGACTGGATTGTGGTGGAATCTCGTCACGGAAAGACAGAAGGTTACATGAAAAGCTCGGAATTGATTCACCCTGAAACAGTCGGTTTCCCGGGAAGTTATGGCACGGGATCCAGGCACTCTAATCCACTCTACAGACAAGGCCCTCATTACAATGTACTGCTTCCTATGGATGATGAAAGTATAGACGGTGTCAGCGCTGGGCAAGAGGTTGCTGCCAGTGTTAAAATTTATAGAAAGGAGGCATAACAATGAAATTAGGAATGGTTATTGACCTGTTGAAGTGTGTCGGTTGCAATTCATGTACGGTAGCCTGCAGGGGTGAAAATGGGACCCCGCCAGGTGTCAGCTTTCACAAGATAAAAAAATATGAGGTGGGTAAATACCCTGAGGCGAAAATGAAATTTCTGCCTATGCCCTGTATGCATTGTCAGAACGCCCCATGTTTGAAGGTATGTCCAACCGGCGCGACCTATCGCGAAACCGATGGGAGGATCCTGATTGATTATGATAAATGCATAGGGTGTCGGGCTTGTATGATCGCCTGCCCGTTTGACTCCCGACATTTTATCTGGGAATTGTCCAACTATTATGAAAACTGCGGTCCAACCCCCTTTGAAACCGTTAAATTCGCCTCGTTTACAGAAGGAACGGTGGCTAAATGTACCTTTTGTGGTGAGAGACTGAAGAGAGGAGAACAGCCGGCATGTGTTGAAACCTGTATTGGGCTAGCTCGAACCTTTGGTGATCTGGATGATCCGAACAGCGAAGTGTCAAGGCTGATAGTCGAACATGGCGGAAAACAGTTCAGGAAGGAATTGGGGACCGACCCCTGTGTGTTTTATATTAAAGGTTAAGGAGACATATGATATTTTGGACAATTTTCGGTATTGCCGCAGTTCTTTCTGTGGTTGGCGGTGTTATTATGACCTATCAAATCGTTAGAAACCACACTATTACGAACCTGTCTGACCGGGTACCCTGGGGATTGTATATTGAATCCTTTTTCCTGTTTTCAGCTCTGGGGGCGGGGACCCTGCTTTTCACAGCTGTCGTAGTGTTTTTCAGGTTGGAGGCTTATTATACCCTGGCTAAGCTCAGTTCAGCTTTTTCAATAAGTGCACTGGTAACAGCAGGGGTTGTCCTGGGGGCCGACCTGGGAAAGCCGTTTCGTGTCTTGAAAATGATTTCAGGATTTAATCCGGCATCACCTCTGACCTGGGATTTTGTGACGCTCAGTGCCTGCATCATTTTGAATATTGTTTATCTTTTCGATTTGATCACAGGTGAATTACCTGCTATGGTATGGGCTGTCCTGTCGGTTTGCGCCGCTATCAGTTTTGTGATGCTACATTCCTTGTTTCTCACCTCCAGGGTTGAACCGGGTTATCGATCTCAACCCTTTCTGGCGTTGAATACAGTGATTCAGTCAATCCTGGGCGGGGTGGCCGTAGTCAATTTTCTGATTCTATACTCGGGAAGGGATGCTTGGTTTTTCAATAAGCTTCTGCTGGTCTTAATTATTTTCACTTTGTTGATCACCGCTGTCAGTCAAATCGGGATCTCCGGTTCTGGCAGCAGACCACAATTCGACGCGAAAGCGATCGGACTGGGTCTGGTAATCCTGGCGATTCTGGTTTATACAATTAATTTCGATGCCGGAAGATCGACGTTGACCACGGTGGTATCTGCCCTTGTTCTACTCTCTATTTTCCGGGAAAAATCCCACATGGTCCGGTATTATCAGTCACATCCGGTTGTTCCCGAACCCTATAGCCAACTTGAAAGTCACATTCAATATGCGCCTTCCATCACAGAATGGGCTCTGGCTCTGGGGGGTCTGGGTATCTGTGTTTTGATTTCTCAGATTCTTTTTATAATCAAAAACTATCCACTATAGCATGACAACCAGCCTTCGACTTGACAGAGAAGAACTTGAAGCCATCGCTGAAAGCAGGTCACACTTTTATGAGACTGTAACGGCTGTTATCTGCACACTGCCTGACGAGACATTTTTAAGATCTCTGGAAGCAGGCAGGTTGGAATCCTTCCTGGCTAACTGCTCGGCCCTGGATGATGATGACATCAATCGAGGAATCTCTGAGATTAGTGCCTATCTCCGGAACATTGACGGGGATAGGGAGATAGAAACGGTGTCAAATCTGGCAGTTGACAGAACCCGACTTTTTCGATTTCATGGTGACAATGAACTTAATGCCCCATATGAAGGTCAGTATAGTGATACAACTTCGGACCCGGCTAACAGTAACACCATTCTAAAAGTGAAATCCTTTTACCGCTGGGCAGGCATCATACCGTCGGACGATTGTCCTGAAGCACCGGACTATCTGAGTGTTCAGCTGGATTTTATGAGAATGCTCTGTCTGCGTGAAAAAGATCAATGGAAATCCAACGAAGATGCCAAAGCAACCATTTCATTGGAAGTCAGATTCATCAAGGAGCATCTGGGGCGTTGGGTTAGCAGATATTGTGAACAAGCGGAAAAAATAGCCGAAACCGGTTTTTACAGGGGCTTCTTGATCATTCTGAATGCCATGCTGAAGCAGGAGAAGCAATACCTTTCTGAAATGCAGACGGTATTTGAGATCGAGTGAGAATGAAGGGCCGGCATCCGTTCTTTTCGTTTGTGCAGGGAACATGGACTGTCTTATATTCGTACAGCTGTTTTAATCTGAAACAATGTCTGGCTGGGGACGTCAGGTTGGCAGGCCATGGGAAAACGATCTGAAATTGTACATTACTTCGTATTTTCAGATAAATACAGGGCGCTTCCCCAGCAAAAACAATCTCTGGATTAAACTGGCACGTCAAATGCAAAATATACGCGCCATAGAGTTAATAATTACCAAAAAGCGGGAACTTCCCGAGTAACATCTTTTTGAAACCTGAAACCATTAATGATACAAAACTAAAGGGGAAAAATGGCTGATAAGCAAAAAATTGGATGGATCGGTTTAGGCAAAATGGGTGATCCCATGTCACAAAATCTGCTCAAAGCAGGTTATCAGGTAACGGTCTGGAACCGTTCCCAAGAAAAAGCAAAAGCGGTGGTGGACGCCGGAGCTACACTGGTTGGATCGATAGCAGATGTAGCCAAGCAATGCGACGTTGTTATCTCCATGATCTCTGATGACCCGGCTTTGGAAAGCGTTTCCGCCGGTGTGTTTGAAGCAGCTGCCAAAGGCACCATTTATATTGACATGAGTACGGTTTCACCTGTTGCATCAGCTCGTGTTGCTGCAGCAGCCGAAAAAGCCGGTGTCAAATATTTACGGGCTCCCGTATCCGGGAGTACCGCTTTAGCAACCGCAGCCACCCTGACTATTTTTGCATCAGGGCCAAAAGACGCTTATGAAGCCTGTGTTGATATTTTTAATTGCATGGGCCAGAAAGCATTCCACGTGGGAGCGGACGAAGAAGCCAGACATCTAAAGCTGGTTATGAACATGATGGTTGGTTTGACGGCGGCCATGGTTGGTGAAGCATTGACTTTTGGTAAAAAAGGCGGAATTGATTGGTCTGATATGATTGATATTGTCGGCGCTAGCGTTGCAGCGTCTCCTCTCTTCGGTTATAAATCGGCTATTTTGAAAGAGCGGAATTTTGCGCCTGCTTTTACAATAGCGCAAATAGCAAAGGATTTTGATATTGCCCTGGAAACAGCAAAATCCAATGACACGGCCATGCCGTTAACGTCCATCGTGAGACAATTCTTCGGCGCTATGAAAGCCAAAGGAAAAGGTGAGCTTGATTTCTTCGCCTATGTCACCGAAATGGAAGAGATGTCCGGCATCAAATCCTAGTGAGTATCACGGGTAAATCAAAACACCGCCACTCGCATCCTGTGGCTGGAAAAACCGTTCCTGTTAACTAAAGGAACAGGCCTTAGATATGAAGGGTCACCTCGAAATCGGGGTGGCCCTTTATGCAGATGGCAGGATACTCGCCCCCCTGACAGGGACATATGATTCCGCGGCAGGGCTTCTTGGGATTGGATGCCACCATGTTGTTCACGAACACCTCCTACATTCATGTTTTAAAGCGACGCCTTTCCCTTTTATCAGTCAGTTTTCCATCTTCCCTGCATATTTGGTAGTACGATGATTAACAGGGCAAATCCGGGCAAAAGTTGTCGCAGCTGATCCGGGAAGTAATTACCCGGGAACTCAATGTAGAATTTTACTATGACCTCATATCAAAACAGTTTGGATAGTCGGGTTGTCGGATGGATCGGCCTGGGAAAGATGGGTCTGCCGATGTCCGAAAATCTGATAAAGTCCGGATATAAATTAGTTGTTTATGACAAGATCACCGAAATATCCGGACAGTTGGCCGGTGAGTCGGTAAAAGCAGCTGCTTCCCCGGAGAAAGTCGCCCAGGAAACTGATGTCATTATTTCAATTATTCCTGATGATAAAGCCTTGCTTGACATTACACTGGGACCGGAAGGGATATTCAAAACGATCAAAAACGGATCAATTTTTGTCGACATGAGTACCGTCTCTGCCGGTGTTTCCCATCAGGTGGCAGAAGCAGCGGATAAGTATGGCGTCAATTATCTTCGGGCTCCCGTTTCCGGAAGCACGGTCTTCGCAAAGGAGGCGAAATTGACTGTGCTGGCTTCCGGACCGAAAAACATCTATGAGAGTCTGACCGACTTGTTCAAACTCCTGGCGGAAAAAACACTGTATGTCGGACCGGGTGAGGAAGCCCGATATGTAAAGTTATTAATCAACATGATCGTCGGGATTTCTGCTGCGATGACGGCTGAAGCACTAACCTTTGGCAGGAATGGTGGTTTGGATTGGAATCAGATGCTGGATATTATTGATAGCAGTGTCGCCAGGTCCAACCTGATCGGCTTTAAGATACCCCCTTTGAAAGAGAGAGATTTCGCACCTGCTTTTAGAATCACCCAGATGTGCAAGGATTTCGATATTATCCTCAATACCGGAAATCAGATAGAAACCTTCATGCCTTTGACCTCGCTGGTGAGGGAGTTCATGACTGCCATGCAAGCAAACGGCTCGGGCGATCTTGACTATTTTGGACTGGTCAGATTATGGGAGCAGATGTCTGGGATTTGAGTTATGTACTGAGCTGCAGAGAAAAAGCGAAAAACTTTTGACACTACCAGGGAAGAACGCTACTTTCATTATTACTGTTAGTAGTCTCATGTCAAAAAGTTGTTGACCTAGTAAAAAAAAATCACCTGATTCTGGTTAATCAGCCTTCCAAAATTATTGGCTTAATTTTTTTTATATCAGACGGTTCCATGTTTTGTCTGGCTGTCCACAAATCATAAGCTGATTGCAGATTTACCCACATTTCCGGACTGGTCCCTGTCAACATCCCTAATCTAAGCGCCATTTCCGGTGTAATCGAACGCTTGAAATTGACAATCTGGTTTATTGTACGTCTTGATACAAATAGACGATCCGCCAACTGCTGTTGTGTAAATTCCATTTCCTCCAGTAAATCTTCTTTTATGTATACCCCTGGATGTGTTGGGCATCTCTCCTTTGGCAATCTCATCTTTTATCTCTTTATTTAATACTAGTCAACAAATAGCCAGTATTTCCACGTTTAAGTTTTTTTGAGTTTTTAATATACTTTATTACTTTATATTCTATTCTTTAATTTTCCTTTATACATCCCGATTCGGACTGTCTAATGATAGTCCTCAAGCTGCACACCATACGCGTCATTATCCTGCCATTCAAAACTGATCCGCCACTGTTTGTTAACCCTTATTGAATACCTGGTAGGGTTATGTCTTTCTAAGCTTTCAAAACGGTTTGACGGTGGGAAATAAAAATCTTCCAGTTTGATGGCCGCGTTTATCCTGTCCAACTGTTTCTTGACTTTCTTGGACAATGCCTTGTCTGTTTTTTTATATGCCCCCTTATTAAATAAGGTTTCCGTTTTTTTATCTGAAAAGGTTTTGATCATCTCGAAATCAATCCTCGTGTTTTGTGAGGTCATCAGGATATCGTTGCTTTACCTGGGGCTTGTAACCTTACTGATTACACATGAAATGTAATCTTACTGGTTACACTTTGTCAACCTATTCTTGCTGATTCTACCGCTGGACTGCGAGGGGATAGTGGTTTAATCAAGGGGCTGATAATTCAGGGGATGGTTGGGGTCCGACAAGTGACCAGAAGTCGAAGGTGATGAGCAAATTTTCGACTGCTTTTTCAGAGGTAAGTCTTTTAGCACTAGCATATTTTTCAGTTGTAATGATCGACTCGTGATTAGCCAATTCTTTCACCGTTTTCAGATCGACCCCACTGAGGATCAGCTCTGAAAGTGTCCATTCCAATTGCTGACTCTTCTAATAACTGCGAAATTGTCAATCCGCGAACCGAATAGTGATCTCTTTCTTGCCATGGTATTTCTATTGATGTGATCGCTTACAGGCAGATCCGCCTCTGACCCAGGGTCGACTATAGGTGATTACGCCGGTCCTGCAAACGGATCCCGTAGGCATTTCTGCTTGCTCCGCCTGGCTAGGCTCATCGGCCGACCCTTGCCGGAACCATGATTGCCAGGCTGCTATTGTCACAAAAAATCCGGGGAAAAAGGGACCAAAAGCACTCCCCCACCTCCACAAAAAGCTGTAAAACTTAAGTGAAATTACAATTCTTGACTAACTAACTGATTGAAAACACTGCAATGTATGCAAAACAAAATTGGAATAGATTCCAATTTTTTCTAGAAAGCATTTGTGATGAAGATTAAGAATTGTATCCTCTGAATTATTCCCCGGATTTCTAGAATTTTATAAGTGCGACGCAGTAGCGATTGGGTTCCAAGTGAAATGCTTGTTATGCAATAGATCTAGATAAGAGCTTCAAGCCCTTTTCTCTCGATAATATCTAACAGTTTTTTTGACGCACCAGTCGGCTTTTTGTTTCCTTGCTCCCATTTTTGCACTGTTGAAGTACTAACATTAAAAATACTGGCAAGAGCTGCTTGACTCAATTTGAATCTTTTTCTTAAAGTAGCGATTTTTTTAGGACTATATTCCTTAATTTCAGGAAGGCATAGATTGCTAATGTTTCTCAATGTGATGTCATCAACGACACCACTTTTATTTAGATCCTTAACTGTGCTAGTAATGGATTTTGCGATAGAATCTCTCATAGTTTTACCTCAATAAAATCTTTGTTTTCTACGGCTATATTTATTTCTTCTTTGGAAAGGCCCAGTAGAACTTTAGATAGTTATTTAAAAGCTGAAAGTTCCTTCTTGGATAAATTTGATTTCTCGTTTTTAGCAAAGCCATGTATGAAAATTGCCTTATCACTTTTTTTATAGAGGATAATTGATCGTCCGCTTCCACTTTTACCTTTCCCATCAAAACGGATTCTCTTCTTGTAAACATTCCCTCCAAGATTTGCTTCAAACTTTCCATCCTGAACTTCGGTTAAAGCAATAAAGAGTTCGCTCGTTGGAGTACTCTGCTTAGATGCCCACTTTGAAAAATGTTTTGTCATTAATTTCTTCATGCTGCTTACTATAGCACTTAGTGATATATCTTGCAAATTGAATCACTACGGATTTTTTGAAAAACCAAGTTATTCAGTATAATTTAGTCTATTACTCTGATCGCGCAGAAAGAGAAGATTGTTGATATACAGGAAATACTTCAGTTGTTAGGCCTTCTAATCACTGATTAAGATGTGACCTCATTTTTTTGAATTAAGTATCCTGTCCCCCATGTCCCTGTCAGGCGATAATGGGACCATTTAAAATATTGATAAAATTGTTTATTTAGTAAT
>Ga0075122_10001507_pt1 | contig 16556 bp, 16 predicted proteins | sample AntAceMetag02UKB_FD_69790 | JGI IMG/M metagenome (GOLD analysis project Ga0075122, IMG submission 69790) | Saline lake microbial communities from Ace Lake, Antarctica - Antarctic Ace Lake Metagenome 02UKB | ecosystem: Environmental > Aquatic > Non-marine Saline and Alkaline > Saline | place... | reverse complement strand
GATGAAACAGATGAGGTTTGTAGAAATGTTCTTCAATTAACCGAGAAACTTAAACTTAAAGGTATCATTGTCCTATCTAAAACAGGAAGAACTATAGCTAGTCTTTCGAGACATCGATTACAAGTACCTATCTGGATTATTAGCTCAGATCCTACATTGATTAGACAAATGAATATCTTCAGAAGTGTAAAATCTTTCTATTCTAAGAATTTCCCAATAGATAGAGATGAGTGTACAGAGAAAGCAGTATCAACTGTATATTCATATGGGGAGTTGGAAATAAACGATAAAATTGCTATTATAAGCGGTAGCTCACTAAGATATGAATCACCTAATACAACATTAGAGATAGTTACTGTTAAGGATGTATTAGGAAGATAACCTGTGGTGACGTAGCCAAGTTGGTTAAGGCCGCGGTCTGCAAAACCGCTATCATGGGTTCGAGTCCCATCGTCACCTCCAAGTATTGAAAGAATAATGATTATCTAATAGAATCATCTCAAGCCGAGATGGCGGAACAGGCAGACGCGCGGGACTTAAAATCCCGTTCTAGAAATAGAGTGGGGGTTCGATTCCCCCTCTCGGCACCATTTATGATTTATCTAATCAATATCCTGAAACTTGCTCAGATCTTCATTTCCACACTTAGGACACTTCATAGTTGTATCAGTACCCTCATACATATAACCACAAACTAAACACTTCCATCTTCTCCAATTAACCTCTAGATCCTCCATCTTTGTATCATTAGTTATCAGTACATCCTTCTTTGTTTCCTCCCCCATTTTCTCAATCTCCTTACAAACTAAACTAAAAGTTTCTTCTACTGTCTGATTAGAAGAATCAATAATTAAATCATTGTACAATTCTTGTTTTCCATACTCTATACCATATAAAAAGTTCAACCTTTTCCCTAAAATCTCTTGCCTACTCAAAATATCAAACTTAGCCTTCTCATATCCCTCTTTTACATTCTCAGTTACAGGATCTCCATAACTCAAAAGACCCTCCCTTGAAAGAACCCTCCTTGTTCTAATATCAATATCAGCAGTAATCCAAATCCTAATAGTACAAGGAATCTTCTTAATAGTTGCTAATGCTCCAAAGGCCTTAGCCTCTATCATAATGTTAGGCGTTTGGGAAACCCTAAGAAGTCTGTTATCTACCTCTAAATCATAATCCTTACCCTTCTTCTGCTCAACCTCTTCTAAAAACTTTCTAAAATCTTCATGACCCTCTTCCTTTGCAATCTCTCTAAACATACCACCAGCATAATAGCGAGTTAGACCATATTTTTCTGTAACCATCTTTGAAATAGTAGAAGAACCGGAGCCCCCAGGGCCACCAATTACAACTAGGAGACCAAGTTCAGGAGATCTTTTTTGTACAACACCCTTCTCACTCATATTGGTAATATAGTATAGTAAATAGTTAGATATGTCGAGAAAACCATCTCTGAACAAAAGAAGACGTTCTAAAGGACATTCCCCGGACTATTTCCTGTTTTTTTTTGCCATATCAATGTCAATATTTGGAGCCATTATGATATTTGATGCAAGTGTATATCAAGCTCATACCACATTCAATGATCAATTCTATTTTTTGAAATCCCAAATGGTCTGGCTCCTAATTGGTACTGTTGTTGCATTCCCATTTTACTTAATTGACTACAAAAAGATAGTAAAGTTCGCTATTCCAGCAATGGGAATGATAATAATTTCTCTCTTCTTAGTTCTCTTCCTAGGAGAAGATATCAATGGATCTAGGAGATGGTTTCAGATAGGGGCACTACCTGCAATACAACCAGCAGAATTCGCAAAGATAGTGATCATAATTTATCTATCTGGTTGGTTATCAAAACAAGAACACAAATACAAGGACTTAAAAGATTTTTTCAAGAACTTCTTAGGCTTTGGAACCATCCTGGGAATCATCGCTGTGTTAATTCTCTGGGAACCTGATTTAGGAACCACTATGATTATATGTTTAACCTCCTTTGCAATGTTCTTTATCTCAGGAAAAGATAGAATCCATACATGGGGATCACTCTCCATCCTATTATTGGGAGTACCATTAGTTGTACTAGCCGGTATTTTGGAACCCTATAGATTTGAAAGAATAAAAACATACTTTGAATTACTCCTGAAAGGAGAAGTAGCCGACCCAAAGGGTAGTGGATATCAAATTCAACAGATATTAATAGGGATAGGATCGGGAGGATTGCTTGGTAAAGGTTTTGGACAATCTAGACAGAGGTTTGGATATCTAGTTGAAAATACAGCTTTTACAGACTCTATATTTGCTGTAATTTTAGAAGAGTTCGGATTAATAGGGGGTCTTGTAATGATTTTCTTTTGGTTAACATTCCTTTGGAAAGGCTTTAGTATTGCAGAGAAAGTGGATGATAGAGAGGGGAGATTCTTGGTTATAGGAATTACAATATGGCTTGTATTGCAATCCTTCTTAAATATGGCAGCGAATATAGGTATAATACCATTAACGGGGATACCCCTCCCATTCTTAACATATGGGGGGTCAAATACCTTTGTTACATTAATAGGCATTGCACTATTACTTAATGTTAGTAGATATACAAATGGAACAAGAAAGAAAAATATCTAAAAAAATTGTCGTGACCGGAGGTGGTTCCGGAGGACATATTTCTACATCCTCGGGAATAATCGAAGGATTAAAAGACAAATATAATATCCCATATGAGAACCTCCTATACATTGGAGGAGACTTAGGAATGATGAATGAGGGAAAGAGTCTATCCATAGAACAAAAAAGATTTAAAGATGCGGATTTTCAAACAGAATATATCAGGGCAGGAAAATTACAAAGAACACTTAACCCCAAAGGGATACTTCTAATGTTTAGGACAATCCTTGCTCTTTTTGACTCTCTCAAGATCCTTAATCGTTTTAAACCAGACATTATTATCTCTACAGGAGGATTTGTTTCTGTTCCTGTTTGCGTAGTAGCTCATCTTAAAAAGATTCCCATCTATCTCCATGAACAAACAGCGGCAATAGGGCTTTCTAATAAGATTGTCTCTAAATTTGCCAAGAAGATCTTTATTACATTCAAAGAATCATTTGAATATCTTCCTAAAGAAAAAACTCTTCATACAGGAAATATTGTTAGAAAATCGATATTTAAAAAAGCTGGAAATGGAAATATTGTAAAACCGTTAAAGAAAATGATTGAGATACAAGAGAAATATCCAATAATATATATCTCCGGAGGAGGGCAAGGGTCTCACATAATTAATACCACTATTAGGGAAGCCTTACCAATCCTTCTACAAGACTTTCAAGTAATACTTCAAACAGGAGATAACAAAAAACATAAAGACTTTGATTTAGTAATTAATGATAAGAAGAAACTTTCAGCAGAATTAAAAGAAAGAATACTTCCTGTTAAGTATGTATCTGATTCAGAGATAGGATTTCTTTTTAACAACGTAGACATCTATGTAGGAAGATCTGGAGCAAACACTACCTATGAATTAGGAATTATGAAAATTCCATCCATATTCATCCCTATCCCTTGGGTAACACATAATGAACAAGAAAGAAATGCTCAAATTCTTGTAAACTTAAGCCTAGCAGAAATCCTGCTAGAAGGAGAATTTAATAAAGAGAAAATTGTTCTAACCATAAAGAGATTTTGGTCTGGATGGAGAAAGAAGAAAGAATCCCTTAATATCCAAGAAATCGAAGAAAGATTTCCTACTAACGCTACAAAAAAAATATTAAATGAAATAGAAGAACTTAAATGAGAATCCTAGGAAATATTAGTCTTAAGAAGTTTTCTACCTTTAAGGTAGAGGCTAATGCTAGATATTTTGTTGATATAACTCAGAAAGAACAGATAAAAGAATTAATTTCCACAAAAATATTTAAAAAGAGTAGATATTACATTCTAGGGAAAGGTGCAAATACGCTTTTCAAAGATAATTTCGACGGATTAATTATAAAAATCTCTATTCCTGGAAAAGAAATACTTTCAGAGAACAATAAGTATGTACTTCTTAAGATTGGAGGAGGGGAGGATTGGACTGATTTGGTTAAGTACACGGTTAAGAATAATTGGTCTGGATTAGAAAGCCTTGCATATATACCAGGAACAGCAGGAGCTGCTCCAGTACAAAATGTTGGAGCATATGGACAAGAAATAGCAAATGTTTTTGAATATTTAGAAGCCATAGAGATAGCTTCCGGAGAGGAAGTTGTTTTCAATAAAGAAGAATGTGAATTTGGATATAGAGATAGTATTTTCAAAAGAGGAGCTAAAGGGAAATATATCATTACTGCAGTAATATTAAAACTAAATAAAACAGCTAATCAGATATTTCTTTCTTCATCCCCACAATATTCTTCTCAAAAATCTGAACTAGAAGAAAAAGAGAAGGAGTCATATACATTGCAAGATATATATGATGCTACCGTAAGTATAAGACGGAAGAAATTGCCATCAATAGAAGAATATGGATCTGCAGGAAGCTTTTTCACAAACCCAATAATAACAGGTCATCGATTGAGTAAAATACAAAAAGATTTCCCAGATATTCCATATTTTGAAACAGATAGTCCAGACCTTTTTAAGATACCTACTGGTTGGGTATTAGAACAGTTGGGTTGGAAGGGTACAAGAGATGGAGATGTTGGTACTTGGAAGAATCACTCTTTAATTGTAGTAAACTACGGAGAAGCAACAGGAGATGATATTCTTGCTTTTACTGATAAAATAATAGAAGATTTCAGGAGAAAAACAGATATCTCATTAATACCAGAAGTTAATATTATCTAACTAAAACTATGGCAAATTTAATAGTAAATGGTGGTAAAACTCTCTCAGGAGAGATCACACCCTCAGGAAATAAGAATTCTGCATTACCAATCCTCTGTGCGACACTTTTAACAAACGAACCGGTAATATTAAATAATTTCCCAGAGTTAACAGACGTTAAACAATTGGTTGAATTAATGATTAGTCTTGGCTCTAAGATAGAGTGGATAAAAGAAGAAAACAAAATTACAATAGATAATTCTGAATTCAAGGATGAAGAAATATTAGAGAAGGGTTTCCCCCTAGGGATGAGAGGAGCCATATTACTCCTACCACCACTTATACATAGAACTAAGAAATTAGAATTAACCTCCATAATAGGAGGGTGTTCTTTAGGAATAAGGGAATTAGATCCCCATCTGGATATATTTAGAAATATGGGAGCTGATGTTACTACAGATGAAAATATCAAAATTAAATTGAATGGAAAATTACATAAGGCAGATCTCTGGCCAGACTACATGAGTGTTACTGCTACAGAGAATTTTATAACAACTACTGTTTTCGCAGATGGTATATCAAGTATGAATAATGCTGCATCAGAGCCTCACGTACAAGATCTTTGTAATTTCTTAAATCAGATGGGTGCAAAAATATCTGGCATTGGTTCCAGTAAAGTCACAGTTGAAGGGGTAGAGGAATTACATGGTACAGAATTTACTATCTCCTCTGATCATCATGAGATAACTACACTATTAGCTCTTGGTGCTATGACAGGTGGAGATATTAAAGTTAGAAATGCAATTCCTCAACATTTTCCATTAATACAAAGATCTTTTAAGAAGTTGGGTGTAGATATTGAATATGATGGAGATACTGCATATGTAAAAGAAAATCAACAATTAGAAATATTACAACCATATACTGCAAATCTCTTACAAAAGATTGAGTCTGCACCATGGCCATACTTCCCAGTAGATCTTTTACCTCTTCTAGTTGCATTAGCTACCAAAACAAACGGGAAGATTATGTTCTGGAACAAGATATATGAAGGAGGATTCTTCTGGATACCAGAAATGATTAAGTTTGGAGCACATATTGTAATGTGTGATCCTCATAGAATTATTGTTTTTGGTGGAAAAGATCTACACCCTGCGAAGGTAGTTGCACCTAATATTATCAGAGCTACAGTAGCCCTAATGATGGTAGCATTAACGACAGAAGGAGAAAGTATTATAGGAAATGCAGATAGTATAAAGAGAGCACACCCTCACTTTGTAGAAAATCTACAGAAACTAGGAGCTGATATTAGATGGGAAGAGTAATTCGGGAAGTTTATATAAATTACTTCCATGACTACCTTTAATAAGAAATATAATCTTCTTCTTTGTATTCTGATATTTCTTAATAACTTTTACTACGTCTTTCAAATCTGAGAGCCTTTGCCCATACCCAAAATAATTAAAATATTCCCCAAGATAATATACATTCCCTTTCTTTAAACCTAGCTCTTTCACCCTTTCACCAACCTTTTTATGCTCCTTCTCTGTATACTCTCCTAACTCCTTCATATCTCCCAATATTAAAACCTTTTCATCATACTCATCTTTATATAATTTATAAAAAGTATCAATAGACATCTCCATAGAAGTAGGATTCGCATTATAGGCATCATTTATTAAATCAATATTCTCACTAATTCTGATCAACTGGAACCTACCATCAAAGCCCTCATACTCCTCTAAACTCTTTATTATATTAGCACTGTCTAACCCCATTTCTATCCCAATACAAAATGTAGCACAAGTATTGTAAGCATAGCCATTACCAAGTATCTTCAAATTAATTCCATATTCTTTACCCATATGAGAAATCTTCACGTATGTTCCACTTTTTGAAAGAGAAGTTTCTACGATTCTGATATTAGAATCTTTATTCCTACCGTAAGTTGTTAACTTACCATTAAATTCCTCCTCTATTCTTATCAATCTCTCATCATCAATATTTAAAACCAAAACTCTATTCTCCTCTCTTAGAAAATTTGCCAAATCCTTTTTCTCTTGATAAATGTTTTCTATCACACCCAAAGAACCTGCATGTACAAAGCCAATATTAAGAAGTACTCCAATATCTGGTCTAATCCCCTTACATTGCTGTTCAATTTCTCCCTTCTTATCCGTTCCAAACTCTAAAACAATATACTCCTCCCCATTATAATCATCTAATAACTCTGCATTTCCCCAAAGAGTATTAATATTCGTACTAGAATGGAGAACCTTACCATTCTTCTCTAAAACTGCAGAGATCATCTCCCTAGTTGTTGTTTTCCCTGTACTTCCAGTAATCGCCACTATCTTTGCACTCTTATGAACCTTTTCTAAAAAGATATTCAATATTTCTGCTAAAGTAACCTGTATATTATTTGTAAGAATGATTGGGGAGGAAATATTTTCTACTAAATCTTTCTTTGATATCTCACACAAAGAGATAGTTGATCCTTTTGATAATGCTTTTTCAATATATTCATGACCATCAAAACTCTCTCCAATAATGGGAATATACAAGCTATCAGCTTCTAATTCCCTAGTATCATGACTAAATTTTGAGAAAGAGACATCAGGAGAATAATTAAGAATCTCCAAATCTGGCAATCTCTCTTTTATATCTCTCAAGAAAACTCTCATATCTATTTCCCCCAAATTTACAACAATAATATCTTACATTAAATAACTACAAGTTACCTCTGAGTCTTGTAGAGAGATTATAACTATACGGCTTTTCTATGTAATTCAAAGCTTGTAGTATTTATCTCTTGACCAAAAGGTATGTAAATGATACTTTAGTGGCAGGAAGTGGTAAACAGTGGTGAACAATGATATAGTGGAAACATGTTAATAGGAGAGTACAGAAGTAAAATAGGATTAAAGAAAAGAGTTTCACTTCCAAAGAAGTTCCGTAAGGAACTAGGTGAGGATTTAATACTCACCAGAGGCTATGAAGATGCCCTAGTACTAGTAAATAAAGGTATGTGGGAAAAGATAGCAAAAGAAGTAATAAATGGCTCTTTTATAAATAAAAATATCCGAGACACAAGCCGTTTTCTTGTTGGAAGTGCCAAAGAGATACAAACAGACTCTCAAGGTAGATTTGTAATACCCGAAGCACTCTACGAGCATGCAGACCTATCTAATGAAGTAGTATTCATAGGATTAGTTAATTGGATAGAGATATGGAGTAAAGATAGGTGGATTAAGAGATTAGACCACCTTAAGAAGAATGGAGAAGAGATAGCAGATGAGCTTAGTAAAATGAATAACCAAGAGTAATGCAAAAGATCCATATCCCTGTACTACTACAAGAAACAATATCCTCATTGGAAATAGATCCTAATGGTTTTTATATCGATTGTACACTAGGAGATGCAGGTCATAGCTCAGAAATACTAAAGAAACTCTCTAGTAAAGGAGTACTTTTAAGTATAGACCATGACCAACACTCTATAGACTTTGTCAAAAAGAATTATCCTCAACAAGATAACTGGATAATTAAAAGAGAGAATTTCTCGAAAATAGACGAAATTGTAGAAGAGATAGATAGAAAACCTGATGGAATATTAATGGATTTAGGACTATCTTCCAGACAATTAGAAAAATCCTACAGTAGAGGATTTAGCTACCAAGAGGAAGCAGAACCCCTAGATATGAGAATGGATGAAAGATTGGGAGTAAAAGCAAATGATCTAATAGCACTACTTTCTAGTAAACAACTCTCAGAACTCTTTAAAGAATATGGAGAAGAAAGATATGCAAAAAGGATAGCAAAAGAGATAAAGAACTCGGATAAAAAAATAGAAACCGTTGGAGATCTTACAAGACTTATTTACAGAATCGTGCCGGCAAGCACATATGGTAAAAAGAACCCATCTCGCAGGGTTTTTCAGGCCCTGCGAATTGTGGTAAATGATGAATTAAATTCATTAAGAGAAGGATTGGATAAGTCCTTTAAGATCTTAAAAGTAAAAGGAAGGTTAAGTGTAATAGCTTTTCACTCCTTAGAAGATCGTATTGTTAAAGATTTCTTTAACAATCAAGTAAGAAGCAAACGGGGAACCTTACTCAACTCTAATGTAATCGCCCCAACCGACACAGAGTTAGAGCAAAATCCTCGTTGTGCTTCTGCAAAATTAAGAACAATTATTAAAACCTAAAACTTACTACCATGAAAAGGACAAAAAACAACTTACCCGTAACAATACTCTCAATATCACTTATCCTCTTTGCCATGTCTCAACTAGTTATTAACTCAATCTTAAGTCCTCTTGGAATAGAATTAGAGAATTTAAATACAGAGAAGGAATTTCTGGTAGAAGAAAACCGCACCATGGAGAATCAAATTGCCAAATTAGGCTCAATAAAAGTTGTAGAAACACTCACAGGAAAAAGATTAAATATTGTAAAAATAGAAGAACAGGAAATTATCTATATTAGCGATATAGACGTTATCGCTGAAAGATAATCGATGAGTCACCTTAATCATCTACATAGAAACGGAAAAATTCAAAGAAAGAAAGGTAAACAAAAGGATAACAATCTCAGAATGGTAGGTGTTTTTATCTCTCTCTTTGCATTGGTAATTGTTATTCAGGCATTTAGATGGCAAGTTATCGAATCTGACAAATTTATACTCTTAGCTCAAGAACAATACGAAGGTAATCCTAGACAATCTACAAGTAGAGGCTTAATAACTGCAAGCGATGGTACAATTCTTGCTGTAGATGAACCTGTTTGGGGAATTTATGCAGCATTAAGTATGGATGACAGAGAAAGAAAACTCTTCTTCTCTGAGAAAGACAAATTTATTGCAGAAGTATCCGGAACCTTGGGATTAGAGAAAAAAGTAATAGAGAATCAAATTACAGATGATTTTGTGTATTTCCCTATAGCACATGGAGTATCAATAGAAAAGAAGCAAGCCTTACAAGAGGCTAATATCTTTGGAGAGGGGACTACAGGATTTGGTCTATACTTTGAACGAGAAGAAAAAAGAGCTTACCCTAACGGAGAACTAGCTTCACATGTTCTAGGATTTATGGGGAAGAATGAAGCTGGAGAAGATGTCGGTCAATATGGAATAGAAGGCTTTTACTTTGGAGATATAGTAGGAGAAGAGGGATATACATATGAGGAGAAAGACTCTTCAGGTAATGTCATTCTTACAGGTGAATATGAGCCAATATTACCGAGACAGGGTAAAGATTTCACTCTAACGATTATTCCAATTATCCAACAAAAAGTGGAGAAGATCCTCAAAGAAGGAGTGGAGTATCATCAAGCAAAAAGTGGTACGGCAATTATCATGAATCCTAAAACAGGAGCCATTATCGCTATGGCCAATTTCCCCAATTACAATCCGAACGAGTACTGGTTAGTTTCAGAGCCTTGGGTATTTAAAAACAAAGCAGTTGCTGATGTATATGAATATGGGTCAGTACATAAACCAATTACAGTCGCAATTGCACTCGAAACAGAATCGATAGATGATGATTATATGTGCAATGATAATACTGGATATCTAGATCTTTATAAAGCAACTGGCTACCCAGACCAAGTAGGACAAAAAATATATACTTGGAACAAATTACCTGGAGGATTGCTTTCTCTAGAAAATATGCTCAAACTCTCTAATAATCCATGTCTTGCACAAGTTGCATTAGAAACAGGGCATCAGAAATATTATCCCATGCTTAAAAAGTTCGGTATCGGAGAATTTTTAGGTATTGGTCTTCAAGATGAAGCAACAAGCTATATAAAACCATATGAGGAATGGACTAAACTTGACCTCATTACTACTGCATATGGACAATCAATCTCAGCAACAGCATTACAAATTACATCAGCACTAAGTACAATAGCTAATAATGGACAAAGAATGAGACCCTATATAATCTCAGAAATCAGTGACGATAAAGAAACAATAAAATTTGATCCACAAATACTCTCTGAACCAATATCTGCGGAAACAGCACAGAAGGTCTCACAAATGATGCAGCATGTAGCTCGAGAGGGAGATCCTAAATATTTCTTTGCAGAATTAAATGAGGAATATAATATCGCAGGGAAAACGGGTAGTGCACAAATCCCTAAATTAGACGGCCCCGGATACGAAGAAGATAAAACAAATACTACTTTTGTTGGTTTTGCACCTACAGAAGATGCGGAAATGATTATGCTCATTAGATTAGAGGAACCTAAAAGCAGTCCATATGCAGCACTAACTGTTGTTCCTCTATGGAGAGATATTTTCGAAGCTATAGCCGATGACCTGGAAATACCTCGTCGAAATTGAGATAATCTATTAATAAAAAATAATTTAAATACCTTTCTAAATGTTAACTATCCTAAAAGAAACTTTAAGCTCACTTTTTACAGCAGTACTAGCCTCCATCCTCTTTGCACCGATAATGATAGAAATTCTTTATAGATTGAACCAAGTAAGTGGAGTTAAAAAAAGTGAAATAGGAGGGATGAAGGGTGAGAACAACTCTGTATTTATGAAAGTCATGAGAGTTGCTAAAACTAATGGAACTCCTAATATGGGGGGAGTACTAATATGGATAATTGTTCCACTTATTACATATTTCCTTTTACCGATGACACCAGTATTAAAAGTATTCCTACTTGGATTCTTACTCTTCGGTCTCTGGGGATTTATTGACGTAGTCATATTTACTAATGGATCGAAAAATAATGAGAGATTTAGAGCAATACAAGAATCTTTCGAATGGAGATTAACAAAAGTTGCTATAGCTACATTAATAAGTACAGGTGTGATGTACTTACTTTATAAGAAAGACCTCTTCCCCGAACTTTCTTTCTTTCAAGTAGCAACAATCTCTGTAACACCAGCAGTAGTGATAGCAATGGGAATAATTGGTCAATTTGCAGTATATTCTGCAGAAATCTCTGATGGTTTGGATGGACTGCTAATAGGAATGTTTCAAATAATTACAACTGCAATGAGTATCCTCTTACTTCTTCAGGGTCAATATGAATTTCTCCCCTTACTCGGAATACTCCTCGGAGTACTAATTGTTGATCTCTACTTTAATATTCCACCTGCAAGATTTTGGAATGGAGGACCAGGTGCAATGCCACTAGGCTTTGCAATATTCTTTATCGCCGTTGCTACCAACAATCTAATACCTTACTTCCTAATGACCTCCATAACCTGGCTAATTATGCTATCTAGTACAATACAGATATTAAGTATGAAGATATTCAAAAGGAGAGTATTTAAGATTGCTCCAATACATCATCATTTTCAAGCAATAGGATGGCCTCACTACAAAATAACAATGAGGTTTTGGCTGTTTACCGCATTTCTAAGCATCGTAGGAATATATTTAGGAATAATATAGTTACTCTGTAATAGCATTACAAATATTCTCACCGGATATACACTGACATAGTTGTATCTCATCATCTGATCCGTAAGAATCTCCTTCATTATGAATCTTTCCTTCATATACACACATATCCGCTAAAAACACATCATCATTTTCATCCCTAAAATATACCTTGAAATTATCATCCAAACTTCCCGTTATTCTTTCCAGAAGAAAGGTGTTTTGTATAATACATGGTTCAGAAAATTTCGCAGGATCTCCACTCTTGATCGTTGTCAATACTAAATCCTCTTCATTTATATTGAAAAACCCTACCTGCTCTGGAATTATATTTGTTGTTGTACATAAATCTAACTTCTCGACAATTATCTCAAGTCCTTCATCACTCTGGGAGACAGCTCTAAAAACAATTTCTTCTGACATATTAATTTCAGTATTGGAAAGAGAATTTAAAAATTCAGCACTGAAATCTAAATTCTTGGTAAGAAAATCCTCATTACTAAAGAAACTCTTAGTCTTACTACTCAATTCACAATCTATTTCTCCCTCCCTATTGCAAATACAATCTGCATTTTCCAAATACCCAATAACTTCCTCTCCACTCTGATACTCAACCCCATTTACAACACAAGAATTCGGTGACCAATCTATAGATAATAATAGTGTAATTAGAGCTCCCAAGAGCAATATTGAGCTTAAAAACATTAACCAAATCTTCTGTACATTTTTCATACATTGTGATTTTAGCATATCAGAAACACAATATGTTAAAATTTAAATTATGCATGACTCACACACACATCTTTCTCTAAGCCCAATCAAGGAGAATTTAAAAAGGATTGTAAATGACTTCGTAGAAGACAATGGGAAATATATCCTAAATATGGGTACGGAACCGAATGATTGGTTTACTGTCTTAGAAACTCAGAACAATGTTGATCTATCTCAAGTTATATATTCTGGATTAGGAATACATCCAACAATATATGCAGAAAAGCTAACTAATTTAGATCCGGGTCTTGATATTTTCAAGTTCTCACAAAAAATTATTCGTACATTAGAAAAGATATATGAAAAAAACTCTTCTCTTTTAACTGCTGTAGGAGAGACTGGCTTGGATTATTACTATCTGTACAAAGATATTGATATCAAGACAGAGGTAATAAAAGATATTAAAGAAATACAAAAAAATAGCTTTCGAACACACTGTCAACTAGCACTTAAATATGACTTACCAATGAGTATTCATGCTAGAGAATTAAATGGAAAAAATGATTGTATAAATGATACCCTTAAAATATTAGCGGAGGAGGGGAAAGGGAAAATTCGAGGAGTATTCCATAGTTATACTGGTAGTCAAGAAGGTCTAAAGAAAATATTGGGTCTAGGTTTCTTTATCGGGTTCAATGCGATAATTACATATCCTAATGGAGAAAATGTCAGAGAACTATTAAAAAATGTTCCCATAGATAGAATCCTCTTTGAAACGGATGGGCCTTTCTTACCAACACAGAAAACAAGAAAGGATCGAAAATCAGAATTACCATTTGGAAAACCATCAGATATTAGAGAAATCCTAGAAACAGCTTCGGAGATTAAAGGAATTTCTGTACAAAGATTGGAAAATGAAACTGACAAAAACTTTGAATCAATCTTTGATGTTTCCTTGCACTAGAACAACGAATTCCCCATGAATTTCTTTCTCCTTTTCTAACCTACTAATCAAAGAGGAAACATCTTTTAATATAAATGCTTCCCTCTTTTTGGAAATATCCTTCGCTAAAAAGACTTTTCTTTCTCCCAACACCTTATATATTTGTCTTAAAAGTTTTAAGAGACGATGAGGAGATTCATATATAGCTAAAGTTGCTCCCAGTTCTCCATATTTCTCTAGAAGCTGCTTTCTCTTTCCTTCTGACTTAGGTAAAAAACCTAAGAAAACAAACTTGTCGACAGGCATACCAGAAACAGACAACGCAGAGGTAAGAGCAGAAGGCCCAGGGATTGGAATAATTTCATAATCTAACTCTCTTAATTCAGATACCAACTTGTATCCTGGATCAGATATTAAGGGTGTCCCACAATCACTAATAAGAGCTAAATCGAGACCCATATCTAACTTTTCTAAAATCTTGGGTAACATCCTCTCATGGTTTTGATCTCTGTATGAGATTAACTGTGTAGTAATTTCGTATCTATCCAGAAGCTTTTTACTCTCTCTTGTATCTTCAGCAAGAACAAAAGGTACTCCTTTCAAAATCTCTACTGCTCTAAAAGTCATATCTTTTAAATGACCAATGGGGGTAGCAACAATATATAATTTACCTTTCATCTCCAAAAAACATATCTAATTTATCTATCGGTACTACAGCCTGGGAAATATACACAGAAAAATCATCCACAGGAATTGAAAACTTTACATCAAACTTTCCAATTCTCGTTCTTCTTAATTCTACTGCCGTAGCTAAACCTTCTAAACTTCTTCCCAAATCTTTTACCAGTGTTCTTACATATGTACCACTAGAACATTCTATCTTGAATTCTACAAATGGCCATCTATATTTCAATATCCTAAATTCCTTCACCTCCACCTTCTTTGAAGGAATATCTACCTTCTTTCCTTCCCGGGCTAGAGAATATGCTTTCCTCCCTTTTATCTTCTTAGCTGAAAACATAGGAGGCACCTGATCATATCTACCTATGAAATTCTTCTTAATATTCTTTCTAATTTCTCTTCTAGATATTTTAACGATATCTCTTTCTTCAATAATCTTCCCTTCCTTGTCTTGTGTATCAGTCTCATATCCAAATTCAGCTTTTACAATATATTCCTTCTGTGTAGTTAAGAATTTTGACATTAGTTTCGTACCCTTGCCTAAGAGGATAATTAATAAACCGGTAGCAAAAGGATCTAATGTCCCAGCATGTCCAATCTTCTGTCCTTTTGGAAGAAGCTTCTTTAATTGACGAATAACATCATATGATGAAATCCCTTCCTTCTTGTCTACTAGTAAAATTCCGTCTATCATATACCTAGGAAATGATTTAATTGATTAATAATATCATATATGCCTACTGGATTTTATCTAGCTCTAGCAATAATCCTTCTTTTTCTACTCCTAGGAATTCTGCTTAGTGCAATGATAAATATGCTTATTCCTCTTTTCAGAACACCAAAAAAGGATATGAAGGGAATGTTAGATATAATTGATATCCAAGATAATGATGTTTTCTTTGATTTAGGTAGTGGTGATGCCAGTGTAATTTTTGAAGTTAGAAAAAGGAATAGGAATACACAACTGTATGGATATGAAATATCCCCAATATTGCTATTAATAGGGGAGGTTAAAAAACATTTCTTATTTCCTTTAGACAAAAAACTCCATTTAGAAGCAGAAAATCTCTTTGATATTGATTACTCAATAGCAACAAAAATCTATTGCTACCTCTCACCACAAGCTTTAGAAATATTGAGAGAAAAGTTTGAGAAGATTAAAGAGCCTTTTAAGGTATATTCTTATAAATATGAAATCCCTGATATGAAATATAAGAAAAAGTTTAAACTAGAGAGTGGGGAAGTACTATATTTATACAAATTCTAGATTCTGATTCAACTTCATCCTTAATTCTCATTTCCTAAAATATGAGATAATAACCGTATGGGAATAAATGAACCGTTAGCATCAAAATATAGACCTAGTACTCTTAATGAATTTGTTGGACAAGAACATCTCATAGGAAAAGATGGAACAATTAGAAAGTTTCTAGAGACTGGTAAAATCCCTTCAATGATATTCTGGGGACCTCCAGGGAGTGGAAAAACAACATTAGCATATATTATCTCCCAAAACCTTTATTATGATTTTCATAAGCTACAAGCTGTTACAAGTGGAAAAGACAAATTAAGAAAAATTATTAAAGTTGCAATAGCTAATCAGCAATATGGAAAAAGAACAATCCTCTTTATTGATGAAATACACAGATGGAATAAAGCACAACAAGATGCACTCCTTCCATATGTTGAAAAGGGTTTAATTACATTGATAGGGGCTACTACAGAAAACCCATCATTCCGGGTGATAAGTGCATTACTTTCAAGAACAAAAGTTTTTGTATTTAATCAACATACTGAAGAAGATATTTATAATCTTTTAAAGAAAATCTCCAAGGAAGAATATCCACAGGTCAAAATAAGTAAGAAGATTTTAGAACTAATGGCTAATTTAGCTAATGGAGATATTAGGTCTGCCTTAAATATCCTAGAGATGTCTACAACACTGGTCGAATCTAGTACAAAGAAAAATGAAAAACTTGCAATTACAAAAGAACTTTTAGAAAAAGCTGTTCAGAAACCAAT
>Ga0075122_10001505_pt1 | contig 16562 bp, 21 predicted proteins | sample AntAceMetag02UKB_FD_69790 | JGI IMG/M metagenome (GOLD analysis project Ga0075122, IMG submission 69790) | Saline lake microbial communities from Ace Lake, Antarctica - Antarctic Ace Lake Metagenome 02UKB | ecosystem: Environmental > Aquatic > Non-marine Saline and Alkaline > Saline | place... | reverse complement strand
GGCCTGGCGTCCATCCTCGAGCTGGGCTTCGTCATCCTCGAGTGTCACCTGGTGGCCGGCGACTGCGGCGACGACGCCGACGAGCCCCTGGTGGCCGTCCGTTCGGCTCGCCTCCCTCACGTCTTGTGTGGGCTGGGCTTGTCGAGCTGGCAGGGGGTGGATTGTCGCGTCGGGGGGTGATGAGCAGGCACGTCGTGAAGGGTGGGCATGGCCCGTATTGGCTTGTCGTTACGGATCGTGAGGGGTTGGTCTGTCGTGGTGAGAGGTACGGTGTCGCCAAGGCTTGTCGCAGGGCTGGTCTTGTGTGGGATGGGCTTGTCGAGAGGGGTGGATTGGACATGGCTTGTCGAGAGGGATGGACTAGGGCGGGGTTGGGTTGTCGGGGGGCTCGAGCAGCTCCAGGGGGACCGGAGGTGGCTCGTAGCCGGGGGGCAGGAAGGGGCTGTCGGCCAGCCAGGGGGTGTACTTGTCCAGGCGAAGTTCTGCGAGCTGGTCTTCGGTAAGTCGGCGCAGGCCGAGAGATGGCTTCAGCAGCTCGTGAGCGCAGTCGCTACAGTGGCCCCTCTCCAGGTCCACCTCGTTGGTCAGGACGGCCTGGCAGCGGGCGCAGGGGCCAGGGTGGAGCAGCACGAGGTCGTGAGGGAGGGGGATCTCGGAGTCGAGTAGTCGCCAGAGCCAGTCGAACCGTCGCACCTTCACGTCGGTGGGGTTCAGCTCCATGGGTCGCAGGCCGAAGATGGCGTAGATCAATCGCAGCTCGTCGGCGTGTCGGATGACAGGCCGTTTGCGCTCGAGGTCGTGCAGAACGTCTCTGGCCATGGCCCAGGGGGGCGAGCTTGGGTGGAACGCGCCCAGCGTGAGCCAGGCGGCGGCGTCGTCGTTGACGGTGAAATTGCCGTGCCGGATCAGGCCGACCGGGCTCCAGGTTCCGTCCACGTCCACCAGCACCCGGTGGAAGCCCAAGCGCCAGTCCCATGCCACCAGGTAGGTGGTGCCCTTGGTCTTCGCCTCGAGTTTGGTGAGTACGAACTGGGCTTGATCGGCCTGGACGAACCTGCGGACGCACTTTTTGTCGAGACTCAGTTTGACAGCAGGCGCTTCATGTTCACTTTTGGTAGCTCTGGTGGGAGCGGGGTCCATAGGTCGTCCTCTGGCATGGGGCCCAGCTCGGTGGGCTCGAGGTCTTTGGGGGCGAACGAGCAGCCGATGCACTCGAAGCTGCGCCAGGCGTAGCGACAGGCGATCTCCAGGCAGTCCTCGTAGGCTGGGCAGTCGAAGAATCGGGCGGGGATGATGAGCTTTTGCTCGCTGCACCCGTCGGTCCTGAACGGCCCGACATGGACTTTCTTGGGGCTCAAGGTTTCCCTCCTGGGAAGCAGAGCCAACGTACCACCACCAGCGCCACCCTGTGCCTCCGCTTGGCCAGACCCAGCAGTACGAGCAGGGCGAGGCGTCCGTGGAGGCGCAGGAGCTGGTGGTGGAGGAAGGTCGTCATGGTGAGGTTATGACTTTGTGCGGGGGAGGCGGGGTATGTCGCATCGGCCTGGGACGGGTAGTCGGCAGTGTGGCGTGCTGGGGAAGTGGATGGTGATGGGCTGGCATGTCGCGTCGGGATGGTCCGTTCCGGTATGTCGATCCGGACAGGGAGGGATAGGCTTGTCGCGTCGGCTCGAGTGGGCGTGGAAAGGTGCGTCGATGGGAGCGGCCAGGTTTGGATAGTCGATTCGGCTTGGCTTGTGTTGGCATGTCGCAGGGGCACGATGTATCTCGGTACGTCGCTGCGGACAGGAACGGGCGGGTTTGGCTTGGCTTGTCGCTGCGGACAGGAACGGGCGGGCTTGGCTTGTCGCTATGGAAGGGATTGGGGAGGGTTCGGTGCGTCGAAGCGGGGTGGGATGGATGGGCTGGTCGTCCAGGGCAGCGGAGTCTCGGCTTGTCGAAGAAGGTGGTGGCCTGGCTCCTTGTCCCTTTCCATGTTCAGCTCCGTTCCAGAGCCAGGCCACCAATTCGTTGTCTACTTGGGGCGTACCGGGGCCACGTCGGTGAGCTTCAGCAGCTTGGTGACGGTGAACTTGCCGAAGCCCTGGCTGCGGCTCGCGCCCGTGCCGTTCGGCCCGGCGTGCGCCAGGATTTCGGTGATCAGCTTGTCGTCCAGGCGGGCCCGGCTGCGGCTGTTGTAGAGCTGGGCCCCGGTCAGGATCACGAAGCGGATGGTTGCGGCCTGGAGGTAGTCGTTCCGCACGATGCTGTCCCTCGGACCCATGGGGGTCTGGACGTGGATGGTGCGCTCGAGCCAGCCGTCAGGCTCGGTGACGATCTCGCCGTCCCGCTCGAAGTAGATCATGTCGCCCTCGGGGCCGTACAGGGGGTCGCCCTTCTCGTTGCAGGCTCGCACGTCGAACAGCGCCTGCATGGACTGCTTGGAGCCTACGCGGGCCTTGGTGATGCCGATGGACAGCGCCACCTCCTTGATCGCGGCCTTGAGCTGGTAGGTGCCCATCCAGGGCCAGCCGCCCGCGTCGGTGAAGAAGCCGCACCACCGCTCCAGCAGTTTGGTGTCGGTCAGTTCGTCGGGGGAAGCTCCGACCATGCGCTCGGTTTGGGCCTCGAGGATCTCGTCTCGTTGCTCGGGGCTCGGGTACGGGAGGTCTTTCTTTTCGGCTACCTTGGCTTCCTTCTCGAGCTTGCCACGGACCCACTTCTGGAGAACGTCGGGGCTCTTGGGCTGGCCACCCAGGCACTTGGCCTCGAAGGTGAACTCCACCAAGTAGCGGTTGTGCTGGTTGTCGTAGGTCTTGTGGACGGAGTCGGTCAGGTCGATGACGGTTGCGGTCATGGTCGGTTGTCCTGTCGGGTGTGGCTCGTCAGAGCCGGGTGGTTGGTTGTTGCGATAGGGACGGTGTGGGGAGGCCGGGTGCCGTGCCGGGTTGTCGCGAGGGACTGGAGAGTCGGGGCGTGGTATGTCGCGAGGGGGCGGAACGCCGGGTGCCGAGTGGGGCAGTCGAATGGGGTAGGGTCGTGATGGGTTGTCGTCGCGTCAAGGGTGGGCTCGGGCAGGGTTGTCGTCGCGGCAGGTGTGGGCTCGGGCAGGATTGTCAGGTGGTCTTGACGTTCCACAGCAAGTCGCACCACACATCGACCGTGAAGGCCCGACCAAGGTGCCAGAAAGCTACGCCCTCGTGGTTCGGCAGGCTTTGCGTCCAGCTACCAGGGGCGTAGGGGGGCAGGGCGACGACGAAGGGGTTTGGGAGCGGGAAGGAGGTGGTTCCGTGTACGGAATTAGCCATGGTCAGGCCCCGCCCTGGTCGGTGGTGGTCGGCTGTGGGTCCTGGGGTTCTGCGTCGTCCTGGCCCGCCTCTGTCTCGAGCTGGCCACAGATACGTCGGGCTCTGGTGGCCCAACTATCTTCGAGCTTGGTGCTTGTGTTCTCGAGGGACTTGGCTTTGTCGTATCGGGTGGTGGTGGCGGCGATGTAGCGGCGCACCATGTGCTGTGGGTCGTCGCATTCGCCCGTTTCGGCGTAGTGGTACAGCTCGGCGCGGATGGCCTCGTGGACCGTGACACCTTCGAGGTAGATGGAGTGTCTACGCACGAGCTGGGCTACGATGATGGTTTCAGGGGTGATGGGGGGTGTGTCCATGGTCAGGTTCCGTTTTGGTTGGTGGTGTGAGCTTCGCTCACGCGCTCCGAGCTGCGCTCAACACTTGGCTGTGTCGCTATCGCGTGCTCACTGGTCGGCTGTGGGTCCATGTCGAGGCTCAACTAGACGGCGACCCAGTCGTCGTGCAGGCCCATTCTTGGGAAGCGGTGATGAAGCTCGAGCATGACCTGGGCTACGTCTTGGTCGAAGGGGTTGACCCCCTCTGGCGGGCCTCCGATCAGGGCCATACGGCAAAACCCGCCGATTCTGTCGGCTGACAGCTCCAGCCGGGTGGCCTCCACGAAGTCGCGGTCCATGTCGCTCATGGTGGCTCCCGTCAGCCCATGTCGGCGCGGAGTGCCTGGTACTCGGCCTTGCGCTCCTTGTCGGGGCACAGCATGATGGCGCGGGCCAGCAGCAGCTTGGCCTGCTCGGGGTTGCTCTCGCGGAACCGGAGGCTCTTTTGGGCCAGCATGGAGGCGAACTCGAAGCGGACGGTCTTGGTGGCGGGCTCGGGGACCAGCATGATGCGATGGTCGTTCTGCTTGTCCTCGCTGATCACCTGGACGCGGTTGCGGGTGAGCAGGCGTAGGTGCTTCCGTCCGCAGTCGCCAGGGTGCTTCATGCTCGGACGAAGAATCCAGGCCACACAGGGGGCGGCGGGGACTGGGGACCTCAGCATGAAGGCGGAACCCTTGGCGACGACCTTGGCCAGATCGATGATCTTGCCGTGGACGACGCCGTCCGAGCCCCAGCGGGTGGCCATGAGGTGGACGGGCGTGCCGTCGCCGGAGTCGTGTTCCACGATCACGGTGACGCGCCGGTATTCCTCCGGTCCTTCGAGGGGAGAGGGGATGGCGACGATGTGGGAACCTTCGATGGGCATGGTGGGCATGGTTGAAACCTCGTCCTTGCGGGGGGTGGTCGATACGGATACCTCCGTAGCCGCTGATGTAGGAGTCGTCAAGTGACGAGACGGTGCCCAAAGTGCCAACAGGAGCTGCCGGTAGAAGCCTTCGGGTTCCATCGTTATGGACCCGATGGCCGCAAGAGCTGGTGCCGCGATTGCATCGCTGTCAAGCGGGGTAATCGTAGGTCGCCCTCGCCGGATCGGAAGCGGTGTCCCCGGTGCTCACGCGAGCTGGAGCTTGACCGATTCGGCAAGCACGCGGGTAAAAAGGACGGCTTGGAGAGCTGGTGCAAGGACTGCGTTACGGACGCCAGGGTCAAGAAAGCCAAGGGTCCGAGCAAGCGGACGAAGATTAGCCAGGCCGACCGGGATCGGCGGGCCAGGTGGCAGCAGCGGGCGGTGCAGCTCGAGCGGCGAGCCGAGCGGGCGGGCCTGGGACTCGAGGACGAGGACCAGCTCGAGATCGACTACGGGGACGTGGTGTAGCTGGCGAAAGCGACCGTTGGTATCGAGGCCGAGACGTAGAGGGTCTGCTGGGCGGCGCAGACGCCCTCGACGTAGTAGTGCCCGCCCGCCAGGTAGTAGTCGCCCTCGGTGGCGGGGTTGATGGTGTTCACCCAGCTCACCCGGAAGGTGGCGGCGGAATTTTCGACGCCCAGCAGGAAGCCACGGGCTCCAGCGGGGATGATGACGGGCACCCAGGCGTTGGGGGCGGCGATGACAGTGCGGGTCTGGTTACCGCTCGAGTAGGCGAATTCGGACATGACGCTACCTCCACTCGTCAATGAGCGTGTAGGAGAATGTGTAGCCGTACCGCAGCGCCGAGGCGTCGGCCAAGGCCATGATGCGGTCGAAGTCTTCGATGCCCTGGACGACCTGGCAGGCCGCGCTCCAGCGGTCCACGGTCGCGGCTCGCCTGGAGACGGCGGCGTGGTGCAGGTTGCAACCGATGATCGCGTCGAAGGGATCGCTCACCAGGTCGCCGTTCAGCTCGGGCAGTTCGTCCAGGTCGTTGTCGCGCACGAAGTTCATCATGCCGATCTGCTTGAGCGCCCGATACCGACCACGGTGTAGGCCGAAGCCGAAGCAGCGTCGATACTGGCCTGGCGTCAGGATGGCCGTGCCCTCCCGACGCATGGGGTGCTCGAGCCAGTACCGGCCTGGTTTGGTGGTGGCCGGGAACAGCTCGAGCTGCCAGTCGAGCTGTTCGTCCTGGTACAGCGCGCCTACCAGATCCTCGAAGGTGTTGGGCTCGCTTCGCTCAGGATGCTGGCGGATGGCCACCAGGGTCAGGTTCATGGGGCCCTCGAACACGACGTGTCCGAGTGTCTGGAGCTGGGCGTGGAGGTCGAGGGGGGTGGGGAGGTCCATGGGCTACCCCTGGTTGCCGATGTTGGAGAACACGAGGGTGTCGTAGGTGGTAAACGCCGGGCTTTTTGCCATGGCGAGTCCCACGGTTGAGCCGAATCTGTCGGTGACGGGCGTCCCGTGAGCCTGATCGCTCCACCGACCGATCTGACGCAGCCAGCCGACAGCGGTATATGGGACAAGGCGATTATTGAGCGGGATGCTACTCGCGTAGCCTGGACCCAATGGGGTTGTTCCCAGCGATGCCGACTCGAAGGTCAATGTCGGTTTTGTCAACGTGATGAGCGTCGTGGGCACCGCAGGATTGAAGATCATGCCTTTGTTGTTGGCGATGGTCGTGTGATGACAGGGGAAGCACGTCGATGTTCCGTGGATCGAGATATTCAGGCCGATAAGGGATGACGTGTGCAGCCCATAGATGCGACCGTCTGCTTCGGCGGCGGCGTCGTTGGGAGGCATGACGGTGGCTCCAAAATGTGCCACGCGGTTGACGTTGGATTTGATCGGGATGATGGTCAACGTCTCCAGGGTGTCCCATAGGGTCACGCTGTCCATGCCGATGGTATTGAGGCTCTGGTGGAATGCCTGAAACCGCGTCTCTCGAGTACCCTTGAAGGCCAGTTCGTTGGTGCCGCCGACAAAGAAATTGCCGTCACTCACGTCGGACGCACCAGCGCCAAAGGCGTTGAAGTTGCCGCCACCATCGGGGCAAAATGACACATACGGCTGGTACACGACATTGCTGATGTTGTCACCACGGGCAGCAACGTCGATGAGGTTCGTGTCGCTGATCGCAACTACAGCTCGTGCGTCTTTCAGTGGCGAGCCGACAGGGCCGCCGATGATGACGGCGCGGTTGGCGCTGACCCCGGTGCCCAGGGTGTCGAGCAGTCGCCAACTATTCCCTGTCGCGGCCACGCCAGCGGATAGAGCTGTGATGAAGTCGTGGATCGATGTGGGCGAGGTGAGCGCCACGTCTGCACCGAAGCTGAATATTAGGTCGGGGAGTGTACTTGGCACTTCGATCATCCCTGGGGTGCAGAACCCTTCGAGGTAGTTGCGGACGTTGACAGGATTGCTGCCCGAGCTTGCGTGGATGCGGGTCATACTACCGCCTACATAAAGGCCCAGTCGGACACGCCGTCAGACTGGCTGGTGAAGGCATCGCGCAGCGCGGCGATGGTGAAGTTGGCCGCGCCGTCCACGGTGTCGGCTCCGGTGGTCAGGATGCGCGCTACGTTGACCCCCGCGACCCACACGATCTCGGTGATCTGACCCTGGCGGTTGAGCGCGGCGGGCAGCACCACGTCCACGATTCCGGCGGTGGTGTCGATGCGGATCGTGCCGTCCGTGTCGAGGATCGTGTAGGGGTGCTCTGCGTTGGTGATGGTCTCGAGGTCACCGTAGGGATAGCCGATGTTCCCGAAGATGATGCTGACCGATGCCCCGGCAGCGTAGATCCGTGTTCCGCCCTCGAGCATGGCGATGGTGCCGCGCACGATGCCCGCTGCTCCCACCTGAATGGCGATGGTGGTGTTGAGGTCTTGGATATCGAGCGCGAGGACTCCGCTGATACACCACAGCGCCCGACCAGTTCCAGCTCCGGTGTTCCGAATGTGCTGGATCGATCCAATGGTGTCGCCCGCTCCGAAGCGCACTACGCCCGTGCCGGTGCCGGTGATGTAGATATCTTCCAGCTCGACGTGGAGGTGACCTACGTCTGTCGCGCCGTCTCCGATACCGACGCCGTTGTTGACGTAGAGCTGGCGACCCCGGTAGTTGATGATCGTGCCTACGTTCAGCGCAAGGACACCGATGCCGTCGCCTGCGTTCATCACGTCTACGGTCAGGTAGCCTGTTCCGACTATCGAGTGTGAGTAGCCGACCTGGCCTGCGAGCGCGTCCAAGATGGCACAGGTGAATCGTGTGTTGGCTGTAGCCGTGATCACCGAGCCACCGGCTGCGCTTTTCTGGATCGTCGCGTTGGGGGCGTAGACGTGGACGTATGCCGCCAGGGTCAGAGCTTCGTCGTAGATGCCCGCGTCGGTCACTTTGACGACGTAGGGCGAGCCTACGGCGGCCCCGTTTGCTACGGCGGTGTCGATTCCGGCCTGGATGGTCAGCTTCGCGCTGTCGATGTTCAGGCCACTATTGGCGTCGTTGCCGTGTTTGCCGACGTAGATGCTGTCCTGTTCGTCGGCGGGCACGAACGCTGGCTGTGGACCCTGAAATGCCTTGGGCATGAGCTGGTTCTCCTGATCGATGGTGCGGTCAGTCTACCCGAGGCAGATCACGAAAGCCAGCGTGGCCGGGAGACCCCTACCGATCATGTTGGTGGTGTTGATCGTGGGTGCGAGTATCAGCGCCCTCGATGGTGCCGCCAGTCTACCCGAGGCCACACGGCAAAGCCAGCCCGGCCTGGTGGAGTCCCAGGCCGGGCTGCGTCGTCGCCCTACAGCTCGGTCAGGTCAGCTTGCGGAACAGCCCAATGATCAGCACACGAGCTTCCTTTTTGTTCTCGATGGCCCACTCCTGGGCTCGATCCTCGAACTCGCCCAGGCTGTCCATGGCGCGCAGTTCGTCGGGGGTCTTGGCGACGGACATGATCAGCCTCTTGCCCAGGCCCCTGGCGCGTTCCTTGTTCTCGGGGTCCAGCGCCCAAGCCTCGAGCTGCTTGGCGTCCAGGGGCTCGGCGGCGGTGGTGGTGTCGGTGGCGGTGTCGGTGTCGGTGTCGGTGTTGGTCTGCACGGTCTTCTCCTACTCGATTGCTTCCATCAGGTCGGGCACCATCCCCATGATGGCACTCTTGTTCTCGGGGTTGGCCTGAATCCATTTGATGACTGCGGCCTTCATTTCTTCGGGGGAGAGGTCGGTCATGTCAGGGGGGGCACTGGCCGGTCCAGGCCCCTGGTCAACGTCGTCTACTTCGTCCAGGTCGTCGTAGTCGCCCAGGTCGTCGTACCCGCTGGGTGGTCCCTGTGGGTCCTGGGGCTCGATGTGTTCCTGGTGGCGGCGCTGGATCGCGTGGCCCCTGCTGCTGCGGTCGAGCGCCTGGAGCGCCCTGGCACCGGCCTTGGCCGCGACCTTGCGGACGCCGCTGTCGTCTGGCTTCTGGCCTACTGCCAGGCTGCCAACGGTTTCCGCCACCTCGGCGGGGCTCTCGGCAGCAGCCATACTCATCGCGGCCTTGAACAGTCCCATGAGCATCCCGACGCCTGCGCCGCCGTCGCCTCCACCCTGGGCGATCTGTGGTTGGGCTCGGCCAGCGGCGATCTGGTCGGGGGGCATCACACCGAAGCGTAGGCCCATGGCCTCCATCATCTCGGTGGTCCGCTGGAACATGACCGCGTTCTGCGCCTGGGCTCGGAAGGTGAAGCCGAACGCCACGTCCATGTACTCTTTGAGCGTGGCGGCATCCACCAGGGCGGGCGTGCGGTTCAGGGGCTGACCCTGGCCACCCATGTCCATCTGTTGCCGCTGATGATGGAGCATCCGCAGCTCGGCCAGCTCGGTGGCGCTGTTGTCGATCTCGCGCCGACCCCCTCCGCGAGCCTCGTCGTCGTCGTAGCTCTCGTCGTCGTCGTCGTAGCCCTCGTCGTCGTCCTCGCTTTGCTGAACCCTGGCCAGGTAGGCTCTGCTGATCGTCCGCTGGAAGCTGCCGAACTTGTTGTCCGAGCTGCCCGATTCGCGGAACAGGATGCGGATCTGGCCCTGGAAGCCCTCGCCAGGGCTCTCGCTCAGGCGCTGGATCACCTCGCTCTGGATGGCGTCCGCCGTGGTGTCCTGCGGGTCCACCGAGAACTTGCTCTCTTGCATGGAGGTCGATGTTCCTCGAGCCGACGAACGGATCTCGACCTGGAGGCGAACCTCTTGTTCCTTGGCTTGATCCAGGTAGCGGTTGCAGGTCTGGCGGAAGACGCTGTCGTCTCCTTCTCCGAACATGATGGCTTCGTAGACGTTGTTCATTCTTCTTCGTCCTCCGCGAAATCGTCAGGTGAGAGCCACTCGAGGCCGTGATCCTCCGCGAAGCGGCGGCGCTCGGCCACGTCGTGTGGCTCGATGAAGCCCGAAGGCATGTAGAGAGCTGGGTGGGCCGCGCTGGCGGTCCTGGGGTTGAGCAAGTTCATCGTCTCGAGCTTGGCCAGCAGGCCAGACCACTTGGACCCTTTCATCGGGTGGGGATGGAGGTTGTAGTTGCCGCTGTTTCCCTCCACCGAGTAGGCGGCGTTGAAACTGGGCAGCTCGATCTTGCCGCCCTCACCGAAGACCCAGTACCTCGAGCCGGTGGGGGACCAGCGTGACTTCTCGATGTGCAGGGCGCGCACGCCGAACGGATCGGGTTCGACCATGATGTGGGCGTCGAATAGATGAGGGATGGCCATGTAGCCAGCCGCGTCTCCCCTGGCGTTGACCTGGAGAACGCAGAGCGCACGGTCGTTGTTGTCCTTGGCCCACTCGAGCATCATCTTGGAGACGATCAGGGCGTCCATGAGACCGAAGGCGCTCACGCTGTCGAGCACGATGGGGCCACGGGTGATCAGCCTGATGGCGTCGTTGACGTGCTTGGGGGTCTGGACACGGTGAACGATGGGGACCGGACGGCCCATGCGGCGGAACATGCTCCCCACCGGCTTGGGGTCCTGTTCGCTGCTCAACCAGTGGCGTGGCTCGATCATCGTGGCCAGGGACGACTTCCCGCTGCCGGGTGGTCCCGTGACGGACACCGCTCCCTGGGTTGGCCATGGCAGCATGTTCCAAGGCTCGTCGTACCGCTTGGCGTCGTCCTTGGCCTCGATTTGCGGGCGCGAGTGTCCGGTCTCGTAGTCTCTGCCCTTGCAGGCAGGACAATGGATCAGGTCACTTGGCCACGGTGTGCCGCAGCTATAGCAGTATTTTCGCAGCTTGATGCCTTCGAGGTCTCTTTCTGACGCCATCTGGTGTTCACGTAATGAGAGGGTGGGTTTTCATCATATTGCCGATTCGGCTGCTGTAAAGAAGAACATAGAAAGACGTGTGAATCCATGAGATTAGGGTTTTCCCTTATGCAATCGGTCACTACATTCGCCATTCACACAGGTTGAACCTTGGTATTCACGAAGTCAGAGTGAGCTTACGGTAGAACGTCTGTTATCGGCCCTCTTTGTTCACCCAGGTTCAACCTGGGTATTCACGAAGTGCGAGCTGTACCCTACGCTGGAACGCCGTTTTTCGATGACAACTCTTGACCCTATCGTGAATACCAAGGTTCAAAGGGGAGTTCGCGTGGGTAAAGAATGAAGACGGAAGGGGGACGTTTTGGTGGCTCTCCAGGGGAGCTGGGTGCGGTATTGTCGGAACCGTTCAATGGCGTTGGCTTCGAGCCGCGTCCCAGCCCCCACGGTCAACCTTCACTGGAGAAACAGACCATGATCGGTGAGCCCTCCGAATTCAGCCCCCTCGACCTGTTCGGTGCCCTCGGCCTGAACGTCCTCGCAACCCACACCGCCATTCAGCGCGGCCAAGACTTCCGCGTCGGCCCCAAGATCAAGGGCAAGGTGCCCGCCTGGGCCGACTACCGCTTCCTCGTGGGCGCGGGTTCCGCCATCGCCTCGCAGTTCTCCGACAGCCACACCATCCGTCGCGTCGGCCACGACGTGGCCAACGGCCTGCTCAACTCCTACGTCGCCACCGAGGCCGCTCGGATGATCGGCAAGAATGAAGAAGCCCGCCAGAAAGCCGCTGTCCCCGCCCAGCTCCCCGCCCCCGCCCCCGCCGAGGCCGTCCCCGCCGACGCCACCGTCGAAGGCATGTACGGCGACGAAGACTACGGCTGGTAGCGCAAGCTCTGGTCCCATCACTCTCGAGTACCTCTTTCCCCCACACTTCGAGTACCACCAGGAGTACCTACCATGGAAGACGAGTTCGGCTACAGCCAAAAGCGTGTTGTCCGTCTCTTGAAGCGCAAGGCGCGTCTCGAGTCCCGCTACCCCACCGCTGGCCCCGCCAGGCAGAAAGCGATCAAGCGCCGCCTGCACCGGATCGGCAAGATCCTGGCCAAGATCGGCTACACCTCCGAGCAGGAGGCCATATCGGCCATGATGGCTGCCTCGGGCATCGACGGCGTCGGCGGTCTGGAGTTCCAGGCCATGAGCCCTCCGGGTCTGGGTCGCCTCGTGCGCCTGCCCTTCTACCCCACCGTCGCCAACGCGGACACCATCAGCTCCGGTGGCGTGAACGTGGCGAGCAACACCAACCCCATCTTCATCGAAGACTTCACCAACACGGGTGTCGTCACCACCACGGGTCAGCATATCCTGCGGACCCCGGCGGTGAGCTGGGCCCTGCTGCGCGTCGTCGGCTTCGAGTGCATCGCACGTCGTCGCTTCGACAACCTCCAGATGCCGGGCCCCGTGATGCTGGTCAGCGACCTGAAGCTGGGCGGTGGCATGACCCTGTTCACCCACGAGGAATGGGCTGACGCCCGCATGTACTCGGCCAACAACCCCGACCTGTGCGGCCTCCGCGACTACCCCCTGCTCGAGAGCCCCAACGTGGCCGAGGTCATCGTCCAGGCCGTCTCCGACCACGACGACGCGGGCACCGGCTCCGGTCTCGTGGCCGATGAGCAGCTCACCTTCTCCTGCGCGCTCCTGGTCGAAATCCTGATCGATCAGAACAACGGGGCCCACGTACCGGGAGCGTATGCTCGCAAGGGTGCCATGGTCCGCCAGGGCGGTGCCTACGCCGGCTAACGCTGGCAGGGCATTCCCATCACCTCATCCATTTTCCCTTCGTTCCATACCAGGAACACCCCTCACAGGAGAGTCCAACATGCCTCGCAAGCAGGACCAATTCCGCGCCGAGATGGCCAAGCTGGCTCGCGCCAGTGCCCAGGGTGTCGGCGGCCTCAAGTTCACCGCGCAGTCCCCTCCGGGTCTGGGTCGGCTGATCCGCATCCCCTTCTACCTCGAGACCGGTGTCAACCGTTTCAGCGCGCTGAACGGCAGCACGGACCAGCAGATCACCGACAGCCTCTTGGCTGGTGCGGCCATCGGTTCCACCACCCACCCCGCCATCGTGGTTGCTGCGCCCGTCGCGCAGGGTCAGGGCCCCACCGCGCTGCTCCGCACGCCTCAGATCTCCTGGGCGCTGCTCCGCATCGTCGGCTTCGAGGTCTGCCTCTACAGTCCGCCCAACGAGGACTCCTACCCCATGGAGCTGGGCGTCACCGACCTGAAGGTTGGCGGCGGCGCGACCCTGTTCGTCCACGAAGATTGGGGCCCGGCCTCGATCTACCAGGCGTACCAGCCCTCGCTGGCAGGCTTGCGGGACTACCCGATCCTCGAGAGCCCCAACCAGGCCGAAGTCCAGGTGTCCGTGGTCGGTGATCCCACCAGCCATCGCCTGACCTTCACCGCCAGCATCGTCGCTGAGATTCTCAGTGATGACCAGGTTGGCCAGCACATCCCCGGTCCCTACGCCCGCAGCGGTGGCATGGTGCGCCAGGGTGGCTCCTTCATGCACCGATAGGTCGAGCTGGGTCGCTCGCTCCGACCGGGCTCGTTCCGGTCGGAGCTGAACCAGCGCCGAGGCCCGTCCGTCGTTGACGGGCGGGCTCGTTGTGCTTGTACTTGGAGGCACCATGTCGAGTGAATTGGATCGCCTCGAGACACTCTTGCCCCTGGTGGATAGTTCCAGGCGTCAGTGGCTCGAGCAGCGCATCCGAGAGCTGCGTCAGCAGAGAGAGATCCCCGCTTCCTGGCTCGAGGGTCCGGTGGGCGCGTCCGGTGTGGCCGGGACCGGGATGCTCGACTTCCAGGCGGGATCGCCAGGTGGTTCGGGTCGTCTGGTGTGCGTGCCGTTCTTCCTGCAAGCTGCCAATCCATACGTGATCGTGGACGCGGGCATCAACTCCATTCCTCTCGCCCACCCCTCGATGGTGCTCCAGGTCCCGACCGGGACAGGGCTCCGCTCCATCGGTCCCCTGGATTTCAGTACCCGGAACGTGCCTTGGGCCCGGCTCCGGGTGGTGGGCTTTCAGGTGAGTAAGCGGTACGGGCTCGGCGTGGCCGAGTGTTCCTACACCGCCCCTTGGGTGCTGGCGAAGGACTTGCGTGTCGAGGGTGGCGTGACCCTGCTGTCCAACGAAGCCTACATCGACACCACCCCCTACTCGAACCTGCTGCCTCAGTATGGTGGCCTGCGGGATTATCCCCTGCTCGAGCCTGACAATGTCGCGTCGGTGAGAGTCTCTGTGTTGGTCGGTCAGACCGGGGGCGCGGGGATCGATGACATGGTGCGCGGCAGCCTGGCCCTGTGGCTGGTCTGCGAGGTGCTCGAGGACGACTTCATGGGCAGCTACGAGCCAGGTCCCTATGCTAGAGCTGGTGCGCTCCGAAGGCACCAGGGCGACAGAACCACCGACATGATCACGAGGTAGTGATGAGCTGTGCCCCGACAAACCGTCTACTGGCTACGCTGCTGAACATGAATCCCCATGGTAGTTTGGGGAAAATTCACCCTTACATCGAGATCACCACCAACGACGCTGCGAACCTGCTGGACGGCATCGTCTCCGCGAACCTGGGCCAGATGCGGCGCTCCACCATGGGTGCCACGCAGACCTACCCCATCTTGCGGGGCATCCAGAACGGCACCGTGCGCTACAAGCGTGCCGACCGGAACGAGCACTGGCAGACTTGGGACGAATTGGTCGCCCAGCTCCGAGACAACGGGGTCGCCTATGGTGACTGCGAAGACTTCGCCGCTGCCGTAGCCTCCGAGCTGGTGTATGCTGGCATCCCGGCACGGACCTACGTCTACAAGAGCGGCCCGTCCCTCTACCATGTCGTGGTCAAGACAGATCGCTGGGGCTTCCTCGATCCTGCCAGGGATGCTGGCATGGAGGGCAACGGCTGATGCGTACTTCCTACCCCCCCGAGCGCGGTGCTGGTGTTCGCCTGGGCGGCGTGATCGACTGGCGACAGGTTGGTACGACCAGAGGTATCTGGACCGGCAGGCCACCCGTCATGCCAGACGGCACCCCACTCCAGACCCTGGCCTTGGGTGCCGAGTCCCAGGTCCCTGGCCAGAGCGTGACCGTCACGGCCCAGGCCGGAACCCAGTGGGGCGGCTACCAGACCCGTGTGTTCCAGGTTGGCGGCGGTCAGACGGCGTACCTGCGTATCGGCAGCTTCGAGACGGTGGACGTGAAGGTCATCACCGAGTGCCCCGAGAATTTTCGGTTGCGCTTCGCGTGGTCTACCGACTGGTCAACCCAGCCGAGCCCCCTGTACCACTACCTGGATTATCCCACGCTCGCAACGGCGATGAATCTGCCCCAAGGTGCGGAGTCTATTTTCCCGCAGAACGCCTGTGTGATCACCTGGGAGATGCTCCAATTCGCTACCACCCACACCGTCGCGGTGCCTGCTGGGGTCGAGCTTCCGGTTCGCTGGGGCACCTTCTCGTGTGGCATCGCCAACCAGTTCATTGTCAAGCTCCGAGGATTCTGATCCTCGGCTTGTGATCCCACACCCCCATGGTGTAGCATCGCATCACCATCTCACGCAGAAAGCTGTGTGCTTCGCTTCGCCAGGAGAGTCCTCTATGAACGCGATCACTTCCACTGACCTTCGAGACGTGGCCGACGCCCTCGGCGTCGAGGCCAACGACCTGGTCAGCTACGGCAAGACCATGTTGGTCAAGCCTGGCACCGTCACCAGCGACGGGATCATCGTGACCGGCCCCTACGTCGAGCGCGTGCTCCGTTCCCGCTGGCAGGTGTTCCCGCAGGCGGTCGAGTATGGGCCTGGCTTCGAGGACGCCATCAGGGATGCCGCCTCGAGCGCCACCGAGCTGGACTTGGTGGAGCTGGAAGAAGACGTGGAGTTCGGTCTGGATGACGACGACGACTTCGGCGCGGAGTTCGGCGTGAGTGTACGGCGCACCGCTCGCATGAAGAAGCGGTATCTCAAGCTGTACGCCAAGTTGACGAAGTGCCGCGAGCTGCTGGTCGCGGGCAAGGGCAAGACCAAGATTTCCAACCTGGCCATCCCCGTCGTCGGACCTTTCGTCTACCTGGCCAAGCTGTTCAGGAAGAAGGACAAGAAGCTGGCCATGAGGGCCAAGAAGTGCGACCGGCTGCTCAAGCGTCTCACCCGCGTCCTCAACCGCATGAATCGCAAGGGCATCGACACCTCGGGCCTGCCTGACCCCAGCCAGCTCCCGTCGCAGATGCAGTCTCAGTTCCGCTCGAGCCAGCAGGCCCCTTCGGGTGGCCGTCCCATGCGCCGTCGCCCCATGCGCCGCCGCCCCGCAGGCGGTCCCCGCTGGCGTCAGCAGCGCATGGCGCAGATGCAGCAGCGTCCCCAGGGTGGGGGCTACACGCCTACCAGCCAGACGGTGAGCCGCTACTACCAGGCCGATCAGGCCGCGCTCGAGAACGAAGCCTCCATGATGATGCCCAGCTACATGGGCGCGGACGAGGGCTCCGATTCCTGCTGGGACGAGCTGGCTGCTGACCTTCGTGGCGAATCCCAGGGCTTCCTGTTCGGTGGCATGGAGCATGACTACTACGGCCTGGCCGATGGTGATGACTTCGGCGCGCTAGAGCTGTTCGGGCTCGACGACGACGACGACCTGGGCATGGACGACGACGACCTG
>Ga0075122_10001503_pt1 | contig 16574 bp, 22 predicted proteins | sample AntAceMetag02UKB_FD_69790 | JGI IMG/M metagenome (GOLD analysis project Ga0075122, IMG submission 69790) | Saline lake microbial communities from Ace Lake, Antarctica - Antarctic Ace Lake Metagenome 02UKB | ecosystem: Environmental > Aquatic > Non-marine Saline and Alkaline > Saline | place... | reverse complement strand
CCGTACGGGTCTAGCTCACCCGTGACGTTGTTCACGTGTGCGATACCAACAGTGTCGCCATCGTTGAGTTTGACGCTTGTGTTAAGCGTGTGCAAGGCTGTCGGGTCGGGAACTTTCACGCTTACCTCCAGAGTCATGATGAAGTTGGGAACTTCCATGTCCGTCTCCGTCCAGGATGTAAGACTATATGCATACATGACGTCACGCTGTCTCGACGACAGCTGCCGTGTTGGGGTAAACCTTGCCGCCGCGGTATTCCCACAGGCCGCTCGTGGCGCCCGCTTCGAGCCAATCCTGCGCCGCGATGGTTACGCCGATCTCACGCATCGACTTCTCAAGGCGTGGAAGGTCGCTGAGAACGTCTTTGGTCGTATCCTCGATTTCAAGCTTGTCGACGTCCGTGGACCCGTTGAAGATTTGCACAGCCTGCATGGGCATCCGCGACGCCGCCACACCGTCAGGGTTGCTCGCGAGGATGGCGAGCGCGACCGCAATGGACGCCTCGTTAATTTCATCGGGCGTCAACGCTGCTGCTTTCTTCACGGCTGTCTTCTTCGCGGCGGTCTTCGGCGCTGCTGGCGTCGCCGCTACAGGCTGTCCTGCTGCACGCGGAGTCACGTCGACGCGGCCATGCACGGCGTCAATCATGAGCATTTCTCGGACGCGATCCACCCCATTTTTGTCTGTGTAATGCTCCTCAGGCAGTTTGGGCTTGCGCTTCATATGCACCTGCAACCCAAGCATGTAGTCGGTCAAGCTGACGCCGGTAAGCTCCTTCGGGTCCACCTTCGCATCCGCCACGAGCCCATCCAACAGCCGCTTCAAATTTGTGCTTTTGCGAATCGTGTTCCCGGTGTAACCTGGGCCGGTTTCGAGATCGTGTCCGTCCTCAGTGGGTCTGAGACTCTCAGGTGAACCCGCCGAGAAGTAGTCCACGATTGGTGTGCCGCCGTCGTCCGGCGTCACGGTGAGCCTCAACGCTGAAAATTCATTGCCGCCTACACCGAAGTGGTGCAGCACGAACACGGCCTCTGTGATCGTGCCTGTTACGTCGTCTGGCAATCCCGAGTCGATTGCTTGCGACGGTCGCCATTCTGTGATGATAGCCACGCGGGCCTCCTGTTGATGAGATGTGACAAGATGACACGATGTCATCTTTTTGACGAAACTATATACAACAACAACTTGAAAAATCCACGCGATGACAGCAACCATGACATGACATCTTTTGACTGACACTCTACGCTACTAACTACTGCTCAACTACTGCTCACACTACGCAAAATTTCGGACGTCATGACAGCACTTTTGGCCGTTTTGCGATCTAACACCGCGTGCACTATGAGTTTAGTGTGAAATGTCACGAACACGTGACTTCAGCGATTCTCACTCTCTTTTCATATGGGATGTTGGTACTAACATTATTTTATCATATCTAAGTTATAGAGATATAGTGTCATTAGTGTGAACCCCTAGTATTACAAGGCGCTTACGCGGCACATTTCCCGTTAAGCTTGCCGTCGTCAAGTCATAAGCTCGCGCGTCGTCACAATCGGCGACGTTGACAACTCAATTCCACGATAGATACGCTTCGACGTTATGCGGTCTCTAAGCACTCCAGGCTCTTTGACGAGTCGCGGCGCTAGAGCTTTCCATCCTACAGGTTGAGTATTCCACCGCGCGCACCAAGCCTTGTAAGCCGCGTAGATTTCACTCGACGCCACCCACGAACTCGAGCGGCCCACCATGCACTCGTCACGTAGAAATTGTCCGATCTGATCTTCCTCAGCGCGATACTCCCCGACTTCCGCGGCCATGCTAGGTGGTATCATGAGTCCGTCGCGTCGATAGCGTAGACAGCCAGCGTAAGCCCAGCGGAGTATCCCTGACGCCTCTGTAGTGCTCATGAGGTCTACCAACCCATTGACGTGCTCGGCGTCGCTTAAACGCTCGCGCCACGGCACGAGGCGGATTCGCCGCCACATCGCGTGCTCCATCGACTTGATGCCTGGACGGTGATTCGTCAACAGCCATGGGACGAAAGTTGGTTGAAATTGGAAGAATTCGCCATACAAGTAGCGGACCGTCACGGTATCGCCGCCTGTGATCTGCTTAACCATCTGCTCGTCGAGAGTGCCGTCTGAGCGAGTTTCCGCAGCCCAGATAATACGCGCTCCCATGAGCGCCGCGAGATCGTTGCGGGTTTCGGATTTCGACCCCATGAAAATGGTCGCGTTGGCTTTACGCGCGTAGGTTCCAAGTACGCGGCCGAGCGTCTCCGCAAATGTTGACTTTCCGTTCATCCCGTCGCCGTAATTCAGAAACATGACTTGCTCTGTGGGCGCGCCGAGTATACTGTAACCAATCGCGGCTTGCAGGAAGTCACGCACGAGCGGGTCAGGCTGCACGCGCTCGAGAAAGGATGTCCAGAGCGGCGTGGGCTGGTCAGCGCTTGTTTCCCACGCTGCGCTTGTCACGTGTTGGTTCAGGTTGGTTGGGCGGTGCGTAGTGACGTGCCCGGTGTTGAGGTCCACGAAGCCCTGCGGTGTGGCAAGGTGACCTGGCTGCTCGTTGAAGTCGTCTGGCAGTATTGCCATGCCCGGGTCGGACTTTGCAAGTGTGAGCATGGCCGCTAGATGCGGACCAGACCGACTACGCGTGTAGTGCTGTAGTATTGCCTTGCTTTGCGTGTCACTGTTGGCTTTTTCGGCTATCACGAGCCACTGGTCGAGAACTTGCTTTGCGGACTCTTGCGCCTGTGACCGTTCGTCACGTTCCCAGTTTGCGCCCGTCCATGCGAGCCAACGTTTCCACGGCTTGCAGTAGCGCAGACGTGCTCCGCTGTGCTGCACCAACAGAGCGGCGTTTCCCATGTCTGTCAGGTCCATGAGGTTGTACCGTTCTGCTTTATGTGGAGAGTTTAGGCGGCGTAAGTGCGTCGTCAAGTCTGAGCACTGCGTCCTCTAGCACCTTGCTTTGCGACACATAGGAGCCGTTGCGCACGAGCCGACGTATGATGTCGTATACCTCCGGCTTGACACGCGCTCCGATCTGTACGTAGGGTTTAGCTGCCATGCTCGTGCTGCTCCATAGGTTTTAAGGTTGACTGTGTGCGCGGTCCAGCAGCTTTTCATACCAGTCTTCACACGCGCTGCAAATACAATGTCCCCATGTTTCGTGTTCGTCGAGCTTGTTCTGGCAGATCGGGCACGCGTCACGAGGCGGCCAGTAGATGGTGCGCAAGCGCTCGAACTTGCAAATGTGCTTGCGCTCCTCTGGCGTGTATAGCGCCCACCATTCGCCTGATCTTGGCTTCACGTCGGAATCCTCTGGGTCGGCTTGAAGGATTTGTCAAACCAGGCGGCGGCTACTTCTGGATGTGTATACAACATTTGAACCAAATCCATCGCGACCGCTTCGTAAGGTTCGCGACCTGCAAACGCGATAGCTGGATGTAAACCCTCCTCGATGGAGTACGCAGGCTTGTTCAAGTGGCGCGACACGGTAATCGTCTTGCCGTGGATGAACACGCAAACCGACATACTCTGTACCGTTGGTTGCGCACGTTTCAAGGTACGGTCGTCGTGAAGCTCAAAAAGCAGAGTAGTGGCTGGAGCGTAAACTGCAAGCTCTTCTGTTCCAGGCATGGGCAACTCCTTGACGCGAGTAAACAAGACGATGGAGAGACGACAGGGACCAAGGCGACTGCCTCCGGGTGCCGATTTACGACTACCTCGGCTCGTGAGGGACGAATCCCTCCAACGTCTCGTTGACACGCGAAGGACAGGTTTCGAGCCCGTCTACCCAGGCACCATGAGCGTCTACTGCGCTCCGGTCTGTAGTCTACTTCGCGTGTTCAATTTTGGGTGTGAGTGACGGTAGTGGCCGAGACTACCCCGCTCGCGTCAATGCCCCGGAGTGCCACTACTGAGGGCTGTAGGCGCTTGGACCGTCGTCGACGGGTCACTCACACAACGTGCTAGAAAGTATACTATCAGACGGGGCCAAATGCAAGTATATTGGCAATCTTTTCCGTGTGCTTTATATTGTGGGCGCGAGGCGGCGCGCATACAAGATGTAGCGATACCGTCTATATACACTCCAGGAGGCTCATTTTGACCCAGCCAGAAGTCACCACCAAACCGATCTCGGAGCTACACGCCGCACCATACAATCCGCGTCAGATCACAGATGCGGCGTGGAAAGGCCTGGCGGCGTCTATTGAGCGCTTTGGGCTCGTCCAGCCCGTTGTGTGGAATAAGCGTACTGGACATGTGGTCGGTGGCCATCAGCGTCTTTATGTGCTGGAGCAGCGGGGCGTGACAAACGTGTCAGTGGTTGTCGTAGACTTGCCAGAATCCGAGGAAAAGGCGCTCAATTTGACGCTGAATAACCCTCACGTCGCTGGGGAGTTTACAGTCGAAGCCATTACGCTGCTTGAGGAATTGGACGCTGAAGATGGCGACGTACTCGACACGCTACAGTTGACAAGCCTGCTGACAGAGTTGCAGGAAGCCGCGGGTCAGGGTGACGGTACGGGCGAAGACGTTGCCGAGCCGCCGGATGGCTTTCCCGCGGTTGACGACGACCTAGCGACTGACTACAAGTGTCCCAAGTGTGGCTACGAATGGAGCGGAAAACCTCGATGTCTGTAGGCGCGAAACCAACATACCGCGTGCCGTCAATGCGCACTATCGAGACGCTGCCGCTAAACGGATACACGGTGGCTGAGGTGATTCGAGACGACGTGCTTGCTCACGTGCGGGTGGAGGTCTAAGCTATGGCCGCGATGCGATATGACAACGCCAAGACACCCCTTCTTGTGGCGGCGCTAGCCAAGCAAGGGTTGACTGACACAGAAATTGCTGAGGGAATTGGTGTAAGCGTCCGCACGCTTTACCGCTGGAAGGCACAACACCCTGATCTCCTGGCGTCTCTTAAAAGCGGAAAAGAGGTTGCGGATAAGCAAGTCGAGGCGTCGCTGTTTAAGCGCGCTTGCGGCTACACAGCACGTGAAGTGAAGCAGAACGCGTCAGGCGGTAAGGCCATCACCGTCAAAGAGGTGGGACCAGACACAACCGCTTGTATTTTCTGGCTGAAGAATCGGCGTCCTGATCTGTGGCGAGACGTGCAGCAGCGACAGATGACGAGCCAGGTTGATTTGGAGGTCGTGACGCGTGAAGGCGTAGACGCGCCACCGGACGCCGCAGAGCAACAGGTATTCTTCGCGGCGCTTCAGGAGGCGGGCGTTTTCGATGTGTTGACGGGCGAGGGTGATGATGACTCTGACTCCTGAGACACAGCGCGCGATCAAGACGGCGTGGCCACGCCTGTCGCGGTATGTGCCGCATAGACCAACAGCCAAACAGGCCGCGTTCATGTCGTTGCCGCATCGTGAGGCCGGATACGGCGGCGCCGTAGGTGGCGGCAAGAGCGACGCTTTGTTAATGGGCGCGCTGCAGTACTCTGACGTTCCGGGTTACGTGTCCTTCCTCTTTCGTCGCACATACCAGGACTTGAGTCTTCCCGATTGTCTGATACCGCGCTCGCATGAGTGGCTTGCTGGCCACGACGACGCGCATTGGGACGGCACACAGCACGCTTGGCGATTTGCCAATGGCAGCGTGTTGGGTTTTGGTTATCTGTCCGGGCCGCAGGACCATCTACGTTATCAGGGCATGGCGGCGCATTTCATGGGATTCGACGAGGCGACGCAACTATTAGAGTCGCAGTATACTTATCTTATCGGAAGTCGAATGCGCCAGGGTAAGGATTCGAGGTTTCCGATTCGCGCTCGAATCGCTACGAATCCAGGCGGACCAGGGCACGAGTGGGTGCGAACGCGGTTCGTCGATTCCGGCAACGAGACACCGTTCGTTAATGCACGTCTTGAGGATAATCCGTTCCTCGACACCGCAGCCTATGACGAGCAGCTCAAGTTGCTCGATCCCGTGACTCGTCAACAGCTTAGGTTTGGCGACTGGACCGTCATGCCTGATGGTGAGATGTTCGCGCGCGCTTGGTTTGGGTTGGCGGAGGAAGCGCCGAGTAACTGCACGTTGTGTCGCTTCTGGGATCTCGCTGCAACGGTAGATGGCGACTGGACCGTTGGTGCGCTTGTGGGATACTTAGCGGGACGCTGGTACGTTCTGGACATCGTGCGCGCTCGAACAACACCACATCGCGTCGAGGAGCTCGTGAAGGCCACAACGCTGCTTGATCCCAAGGGGACGCTAATCGGTATGGAGCAAGAGCCCGGGTCTAGCGGCGTTAACACGGTTGCCGCGTATAGACGAGTGTTGGCTGGTTGGCCGTTCTATCCGACGCGTCCCACAGGCTCGAAGATTGAGCGGGCAAGACCGCTCTCGGCGGCCGCTGAAGCCGGAAACGTCACCCTAATAGCGGGGTCATGGACGCAGAAATACATTGATGAGTTGTGTGGATTTCCGATTGGTGCTCATGACGATCAGGTCGACGCGACGACCGGCGCAATGGAAACCCTAAGACAGCGTGCAGCGCAAGGCAGGAGGCCATTTGTCGTATGAATCAACAGAGCCTATTGTATCGCATATGGGAGTACATGAGTGCGCCAGCTGTTGAGGCGAAGGGGCGTCATGACGTTGTGAGTCTTAACGAGGCTGTGGGCATACGCGGTCAGGGCGGAAGATCGCGTGAGTTGAGTTATAAGGCGCTCGTGGATGACGCGTATCTTGGCAACCCGGATGGTTATGCTGCGCTAAATCAGATCGCGCGTGCGCTGGCTGGAATTGAACTACGAGTTGAGAAGCGTAAGGGTGATTTGTGGGAACCGTTGAACCAACCCAAACACCCGTTGTCGCGACTGCTTGCACACCCGTGCCCTAATGACAGCCGTGTCGTGTTCATGACTGGCGTCGTGGTCAACCTGTTTCTAGGCGGCGATTCGTATATGTTGGTTGTGCCCGACGCGACTGGAATGCCGTGGGAGATGCACCTGCTGAGACCGGACCAGGTGAAGGTTATCGCGGGCGACGCGCGTATGCCTGTGACTCGTTACGATTGGACGCCTCGTGAGGGCGCCGCGCCGATTCCGATACGCACGGAAGATATCGTTCACGTGAGGTTGTTTCATCCGCTGAAGGAGCGGACTGGACACGCGGCTGTTGCGAGCGCCGCGGCTGGCATTGACCAGGGCAACGAGGGGCGTGTGTGGAACGCCCAACTGATTCGCAATCGCGCCGCTCCTGATGGCGTGTTGACGCTCGAGCAGGAGTTGAGTGAGCCAGCACAGCACGATCTAGCTCAGTCGTTGCGGAATCGCTACTCTGGCCCGAGCAATGCAGGTCACACGCTCGTGGTGCCGCAAGGCGGTAAGTGGGAACGCGCTAGTCTGACGCCGCGCGATATGGATTGGGCACAGACGATGGTTCGTAGCACGTTGGATATTTGCCGCGTGTTGGAGGTTCCACCTGAAGTTATCGGCGAGCCAGGAACCAAGACGTACGCCAATTATCGGGAAGCTCGACGGTCACTCTATACGGAATCCGTGTTGCCCCTTTTGGACCTCGTCATGGCGGCGCTGAACGATGATCTCGTGCCGCGCTTCGACGGCGGTGATGAGTTACAGATTAGTTATGACAGAGCTGACATCGAGGCGTTGGCGGAGGACCAGGATCACGTGTGGGCACGCGTTGGCGCTGCGTGGTTTTTGACCTTGAATGAGAAGCGCACGTTGGTTGGTTTGGAGCCTCTGGATGGTGAGTGGGCAGAGGAGATTTACTTGCCGTCGAATCTCATGCCTCTTGGTGATGCTGTTGCGCCTGAGGAGCCTGACGGCGACGGTGACGACGACGACAAAGACGAGGAGCCTGGCGAGTGACGCGATTCGCGCTATTACAAGCTGTTTGTCTTAAGTCGTTTGCCTGGCGGCGCGCTGAAAGGCAACGCAAGCGCTACGAAGCGCGCGTAGCTGGCGTCGTGCGAGCGCGGTTTCGTGAGGATCGTAAGGCTGTAATCGCGGACCTTCGACAGGCTGGCACGACGCGTGGTGTTATAGACGCGGTGCCCGATGCTGTAGCGCGACGCGAAGGCGCTTGGACGAGAGCGTTGACGCGTGTGTTGGCGCAAACTATCACAGATGTTGCTGTCGTGACGTTTCGCACTCTGGAATCTGGCAAGGCGGCGGGAGATGGCGAGCGTGTGGACCGTTGGCGTGAGTTGGCGCGGGAACATGTTGGCGAGACGTTGCCTGAGACGCTGCAAGCCGTGAGTACAACAACAGTCAACCGAATCCAAGGCGCGCTTTACAAGGCGATTGACGAGGGTGCGTCGATTGACCAGATGGTAACGGCTCTGAGTGCGCGGTGGGACTCTACGGTGCTGTCAGCAACGCGCGCGCGTACGATCGCGCGTACTGAGACCGTAGACGCTGCGGGTTTTGGTTCTCTGCAGGGGGCGCGCGAGTCACAAGCAGATGTTGACAAAAAGTGGTTGGCGGCGGGAGATCACCGCACACGTACAAGCCATCTGATGGCCAACGGTCAGGTGCGCGGTCTAGACGCTCCGTTTGACGTTGGCGGCTCACACATGCAGCATCCAGGCGACAGATCGCTTGGCGCTGAGGCGGAGGAGGTCGTGAACTGCCGATGCGCTGTTGGTTTTGTGCGCCGCCGTTAACATAACCCTTGTTGACACACAGCTAATTACTCTCGATCTTGTGGAGTGAGGAGACAACCAGATGGAAGTGAAAACGGTCACAGCGGAACTCAAAGCCGTCGACGGCGAGCAGGGTCTTATCGAGGGTTACGTGTCCACATATGGAAACGTGGATCTCAACAGCGACAAGGTGATGCCTGGGGCGTTTGCTAAGACGCTGCAGGAGACGGTGCCTCGTGTGCTTTGGCAGCATGATCGAAGCGCCTCGATTGGCGTGCATGTGAGTCATGAGGATCGCGCGAAGGGACTGTTTGTTCACGCGCGACTTCCCATCAACAAAGGCATCGCGGCGGTGGATTCGGCGTTCGCGAGCATCCAAGAGGGTCTTGTTGACAGCATGAGTATTGGTTACAGTGTTATCAAATCGGACTGGGAAGGCGATCCTTATATGGATGATAGCGTTCACATCCTGCGCGAGCTTAAGCTGTTTGAGTATTCGTTGGTTACGATGCCCGCGAATCCCAAGGCTGTCATAACGCGAGTTAAGTGCGCAGCGGACGTGAACGCACTGCTTGATACACTGGCTGAGGCTGGCGAGCTGCCAGACGCGGTAAGACTAAACATGACGACGTTGGAGAGCGCAGCGGTTGCGTTGGCCAGCTTGGTGCAGAACTGTAAAAGCGCGCGAGAAGCACTACTCAACACAGGAGCCGCAGAACCGGAGCCGTCTCCCGTCGACACTCCTGGCGAATCTGCACTCTCGAATGAGTTAACGCTTGCTCTCACGCACATCGCCCAAACATTGAGGAGCTAGAGGAGCATGGCTGAAGACCTGACTAAACTAGTCGCTGAGATCAACACGGGCATTCAAGAGCTTCGCACGAATGACGCAGCGCGCGCCGCGGAGCTTGCGAAGACGGGTACCGATCTCTCAGAGCGCAAGGTTCGAGACGAGAAGATTACCATCGACGTGGAGAAGGCACTGACACGACTGTCAACCGTGGAAGCCAAAATGAATCGTCCTGACGGCGGCGCCTCAGTTTTGGCTCCGGACACTAAGGAGCACATGGGCCGCCTCATTCGGGCGCTCGTGCATAAGCAACCGTTTGCGACGAAGGATGCCGAGTGGTTGAGCGCGAAAACTGTTGGCGTTCTGGGGCCGAATGAGGAGAAGTCACTTATCACAGGCAATGACGTTTCGGCGGGTTACATTGTGCTGCCTCCTGAGCAGAGCGCTGACGTCATCAAGGACATCGTTGAGATTTCGCCCATTCGTGCGGATGCGCACGTGCGAGCCATCGGCACCCGAGATTGGGAGGCTGTACGGCGTACCGGTTCCAACGCTGCCTCGTGGGAAGGCGAGGAAGATAGCGTGTCTGACGGTTCGTCAAGTGTCACGTTCGCGAAAGAGAAAATTCCATGCCATCGTCTCACCGCGCGTGTCGACTTGACACGGACGCAGATCGAGGACTCGATGTTCGACCTCGAAGCTTACCTGCGCGAGGACGCTGTTGAGCAGTTTGCGCTTGCCGAGGGCACGTCGTTTGTGTCTGGTGACGGCAAGGGTCAGGCTGAGGGCTTCACGGTTCGGTCAGGTATTGACTCCACCAACAGCGGCGACGCTGACCTGTTGACGGCCGACGGGATCAAGACTTTGTTCTTCGCGTTGAAGTCGGGTTACTGGGGTCGCGCGAAGTGGTACTGTTTGCAAGCGACAGTTGCCGCAATCGCGAAACTGAAGGACGGCAACGGTGACTATCTGTTAGACTTGGCAGGTGGTCTGCGTAACTCTCCAGTCTTGAGTTTGCTGGGCCACCCAATCGTGATGTGCCCCGACATCGAGGGCGTGTCGGCTGGCAACTACCCGTTGTATTGGGGTGACATGCGCACTGCGTTCACCGTCGTGGACCGCATTGGCATGACGATCCAGGTTGACCCGTTCACGTCGACCGCGACGGACGTAATTCGCATGTTCTGGCGGCGGCGTTGTGGTGGCCAGGTTGTGCAGACTGAGCCGTTGAAGAAACAGCTAATTGGTGCGTAGATCGTAGGGGCGGGGGAGACCTCGCCCCATTCACCTGACCTCTAGGGGATGTAACAAGGAGACAACACATGCCCAACGTCAAGAACTATCGGGAGCAGGGCGGTGAGCGCTGGGTTGTTGGCGGCTCGCTGGACGTTGCGACCGGCGGCGACCTGGACATCGAGTCCGGTGGCGCTCTCAAGATCGCAGGCACGGCGGTCACGTCTACCGCGGCTGAACTCAACATCCTCGATACCGTAACCGCCACCGCCGCGCAACTTAACCATCTGTCGGGCGTAACGGCGGGCACGGCTGCAGCTTCCAAAGCTGTGGTCCTGGGCGCGTCGAGTGAGATCGCCACGGTGGGCGCGATCACAACTAACGGTATACTCGGTCTGTCTGCAGCTGGTGGCTTGGTTTGCGCCAACGGTCTGCTCATGGGTTGGGGCACTACGGCTAACCCAGCGACTACGGCAGTCGCTAACAAGAACATGGTTGAGTTTCGCACTGAGTCGACGGCGACGTCGGGGATCTCGCGCGGGTTGTACAACGCGTTATACCTCAACGGTGCAGGCGTTTCAGGTGAGGCGCTACGGGGTCGCACCGTCGTGGACGCGGCTGTCGCGACGCTCTATGGTGCCAGCTCGGGCGTCGAGTTTGGAGCTAGTGGATCCGTAACTGGGCTCGTGTGTGGACATCGTGCCAACATCCTGATTCCTGACCGTGCAATGGGTGCAGGCGGCACGTACTTTGGGCATCAGGCTGAGATTTACATCGAGGGCGATTCCTCCGATATCTCACCTGTGACAAAGCACGCTGTTCTAAGTGTGCAGGTTGCCGGGCCTGGCAATGCGGCGGCTCAGGACAAGGTGCTCAATATGATTGCGTTCGACCATGGCGGGACTGACGCGACAGGCAAGGCCATCTACACCCACACCTCAACGCCTGGCGATGCTGCCGGGTCCATTCGCGTGCTCATTAACGGCACGCTCCGACATATCCACTTTTGGGCTAACGAGTAAACACTAAGGAAAGAGGCCCCGCATGATTGGCGCGGACAAAGTGCAGGAGCGGCGCAACACAGTTCTAGCGTCGCGGTACCAAGTCGAAGCAGACCTGCGGACCGTAGAGCAACAGACGGTTGCGCTGCGCGAGCAGTTGGCACTTCATAACGGGGCGCTTGCTGACCTTGATTATTGGGTTGGCGCGGTGGCTGAGGATGAGGCCGTCGAGCCCGACACCGACGAAGGAGACTAAGGCATGATTGACCAGTATAACAATCTCGGCGTTGAAACGGCAATTGACCCCGAGACTTACACGGCCACCGTTTCTGGTGACATCATCGACCTTGCGCTTTTCGAGAGCGTGACGTTTACGGTGATTACCGGAGCGGTAACTACCGCCGACGGTTCACATTACTTCACGTTCACGCTCAACGCTGGCGACGACTCGGCGCTTAGTGACGGCGCGACTGTCACGGCGTCGACGGGGCTTCTGGGCTCCAATCTCGTTATCAACGACGCGGCAACGCAGGATGACGTGTGCGTTGGCAAGATGGGATATGTCGGCTCGAAGCGTTACATCCAACTCGTCGCTACCGAAACAGGGGACGCGACGGCTCTGTTTGGTGCGGTTGTGATTCGTGGAAATGCGCGGCACATGCCCGTAAGCTAGTGGGTGTTTGTTGCGCATGGGGCGCGGTGTTTCGCGGGGTCATCGCGCCCTGATTCTCACCTCCGGAGGCTTAACAGATGATATTCCCGGGACGCGCATCACTGACGACGGCTCCGGCGACTACGGCGGTCGCGCTGGCCACCGCCAAGTCCTACCTCAAGTTGGACGGTACGTCTGACGACACGGTTGTTGGCGTGTTGCTGTCTGGTGTTGAGGCGATGGTGGAGAGCTACGTCGGGCGCGCTCTAATAACCCAAACGTGGGACTACTGGTTGGATATCTCCGGCGCTGCTGTGTCTAGCGTTGACGCGCGGATGGATGCGGGCTGGCCCGTAAGCACTGCCATGTCGGGCGAATTGAGCACGCTGGAACTACCGCGGCCGCCTCTGCAAACTGTTACGTACATCAAGTATTACGATTCGCTCGACGCGGAACACACCTTTAGCGCTGACGAATACACGGTAGACACAGCGTGGGCGCCCGGGCGTGTCAGACTCCTGAGCGGCAGTTCGTGGCCGTCAGACCTGCGCGCGAGGTCGTCAATCGTGGTGCGCTACGTCGCTGGTTATGGCGCCGCGGCAACTGACGTTCCAGCTGGGCTTCAGGCTGGCATCCTAGACGCGCTCAGTTACGTTTATGGCAACCGAGGCGAACACGACGCTACAGGCGCACGTGCGAACGCTTTGCCCGCTACATCACGACGTCTACTCGACTCGTACAAGTGGAGTGTCCTGTGAGCACGACAATGGGGGATATGCGCGAGCGGGTGACGTTCCAGACGCCGACGGAATCTGTCACGGCGGGACAACCAACACTCACGTGGGCGAACATCGCAACCACACCGACCATGTGGGCGAAGATCACAACGCTGCCAGGGTCGTCACACATGGAGGCGGAGCGGTTTGGTCACGACATGGCATACCACGTGTCTATTAGACGGCGTACAGACCTCACGACCAACCTACGGTTGAGTTGGGCGGGCGTATATTTGCGAATCAAGTCAATCTCACAGGACTCGGTTGGCCGGGTCTTCACACGTCTGCTCTGTCACGAGTACGTGGATTAAGCTATGCCTCCTGTATCTATACGACTTGAAGGTACCGCGGAACTCGACCTCGCGTTTAAGACTTACGTGACCAAGTCTGAGTCAGGCGCGAAGCGTGCAGTTGCGACGGCGGCGAAGGTCATAGAGTCAACGGCTAAAGAGCTTGTGCCTGTTGACGAGGGGCGGTTGAAGGGCAGTCTCCGCGCGTGGTATTACAAGCAAGGGTTGACTGCGGAAGTCGGGTCCGATCTAGACTACGCCGTGTTTATTGAGCAGGGCACTGGACCGCATATGCCACCGTGGAGCGCAATCTACGCTTGGGCACTGCGCATATGTCAAGGCGACAAGCGGCGGGCTGGAGCGTTGGCGGCCGGAACGCGTAAGTCAATAGCGGCGCACGGTACAAAGCCGCACCCGTTTCTGAAACCTGCGGCTGAAGCCGAGATGCCTAATTTTCTCGCGGACTTAACACGTCGTCTTAAGGAAGGTACCTGATGGCTGGACCTAAGACGGGACGCGACCTGATTCGCGCGGCGGTCGTGTCAAAGCTCGGCTCGAGTGTGACGCTTGATAGTGCTGCGCTGCCTGTGCAGACAAGCGTGCCCGCAACCACCGCGCTGCCTTATATCCTCGTGACGTGTAACGAGGAGGCTTGGCGGACGTTTGGAGGTAACGGTTCACAGGTCAACGTGGAGTTGAACGTGTGGGTTCGTGGCGCTGGCACTTACCGTTATGATCAAGTTGAGTCGGTCGCGGGTCAGGTGCGCGCGCTTTTGGACCTTCAGACGCTTACGGTTTCGGCGGGAACTTTCGTTGGCTGTTTGTTTGATCGTAGCAACGGTCCTGTGGAGATGCCTGATAATCAGACGCTTCACGATATTCTATACTACCGCACCTGGATACAGGGACTCTGAGGAGGCTGACATGCCCATTCTTTCAACCGGCGGAATACTTTACGACGGCACAGGCAACATTGCCGCGCTCACGAATGTCGCGTGGGACGGGCTAACGCACGAGGTACTCGAGGCTCGCACGATGGACCCTGTGACGACTCTCAATGCTAGCTTCGAGGCGGCGGCGCTAGCGTCATGGACTGAGACGGGCACGCCTGACACGAGTGAGCGTAGTAACGAGCAGGCTCACACGGGCACTTACTCGCTCAAGCATATCGAGTCGTCTGAAACGGGCGTGCATGGTCGTTATCAGGAAGTAACGGTTGTTGAAGGACGCACCTACACGGTGCAGGTGTGGATTTACTGCACGGCGGTCGGGTCGTCGCCAACTCTCGGAATCTACACAACTGATGGTACTAACACGGAGCACTCGCTTGCCACGGCCAACAGTGCGTGGACCAAACACTCTATTACCATCGCGCCAGCAGCGAGCACGACACTCACGATCTCGCTGTACGGTGAGGGTACCGCCTACTTCGACGACGTGAACGTGCTTGGCGGAATGTACGCGGAGCCAGCACGCGGACTGAAGACTGGCGGTCAGATAACAGCTACTGTGTTCTACGCTGTGGACGAGACGTCTCACGACAGCAGCACACACGGCATCCTGTATGACATGGACACAGACGGTTCGTCTAATACTACGTGGCGTGTGTATTTCCAAGGTGCTGCGTACAACGTGTATCACTCGGCACCTATTATCATGACTGAAGTTCGATTGGTGTCGAACATCGGTGAGTTTCAGATTCTTGAAATGTCGGCTGAGATAGCTGGCGACGTGACGCTTGACACGATTCCCGTGGCATAGACACTTTACACTTCTCGGAGGCAGCACGATGGCTGCGTACATTGCCACTGCAAACACCATCAACGTCGGCGTAACCATCACGGCGTTGACCAACTTCTCGCTCACGTTGACGCGCGAGACGCAAGACATCACAACGCAAGGAACAGGGAGTTATTGGCGTGAGAAGCAGCGCGGACTCAAGTCTGCGGAGTTCTCGTGTACTGTGTTCTACGACACGACGGATGCGACACACAGCGCCGCAACGAGCGGTTTGTTGTTTGACCTCACATCCGACACGACCGATCAAGCGTGTACCTTTACGTTCCAGGGCGGTACGGATAAGAAACACACGTTTGACGGAATCGTTACGAGCGTTCGGATGGTTTCGAACATCGGCGAAATGCAGGTCATGGAGGTCACAGGTGTGGCTTCCGGCGCTGTCTCGCTTGATCAGGCAGTTTCGTAACGTCACGACACGGAGCGCGCGGGTTCATGCTCGCGCGTTCGCCACACCAACTAACAGGAGCCAAACAATGTCGAACGAGCCCCGCAATGCAGCCACTGGAATGACGTTGACGCAAATGCGCCAAGCGATCAAGGACGCAGAAGCGTTGCACGCGCGCGTAGAGGCTGGCGAACTCACCGAGGTTGACAATCTGCCCGACGAGATAACTGTTGTCGAAGCAGCGCCAACGCCTGACAACCTTGTGGAACTGAATCCGAATCGCGTTGACAACGCACAGTCATTTGATAACCCGGGCGGCGTGCCTGTGGTTGACGGTCGGTTGGAACCAACAGAGCCGGAGTTGGAGTCTGAGCCAGAGCCCCCAGCCCAGCCCAAGACCACGAGATACCTGACTGCGCGCGATATCATCAACGCCGTGGATCTGCCGTGCGAGGACGTTTACGTTCCTGAGTGGGGCGGTACGGTCAGGATGCAAGGACTTACTGCGGGCGCGTTCGAGCGCTGGCAAGTATGGGCCATGACGACAGTTACCGACGAGGACGGTAACGAGGTGATTGTTCAGAAGCCCGAGACGGATATTTACATGGCGCGCGCGCGACTCGTGGCACTGTGCATGGTGCACCCAGAAACACAAGAGCGGGTCTTCAGCGACGAGGACGTCGAGAAGCTAAACCGCAAGGCTGTGTCGGTGTTGTCGAAACTCTATGCGCTAGCCGGTCAACTGTGCGTCACGAGCGTTAAAGCTCGGGCCGCGCTGGGAAAAGGCTAGCCGCCGACCCGAGGCGGCTGTTTACCTTCCGGTTGGCTTTGGCGCTCGGGATACCGCGCGCTGAGATGATGTCGCGAATGTCTGCTGGCGAGCTGTCCGAATGGGAACAACTTGACGGTATTGAACCGATCGGTTGGGTTCGAGACGACTGGCACTACGCGCGGCTTATGGCGTTGTACGTCAATGCTCACAGGGGGCGTGCACAGCGCCCCCATAAGGCCAG
>Ga0075122_10001501_pt1 | contig 16593 bp, 24 predicted proteins | sample AntAceMetag02UKB_FD_69790 | JGI IMG/M metagenome (GOLD analysis project Ga0075122, IMG submission 69790) | Saline lake microbial communities from Ace Lake, Antarctica - Antarctic Ace Lake Metagenome 02UKB | ecosystem: Environmental > Aquatic > Non-marine Saline and Alkaline > Saline | place... | reverse complement strand
TATTTCTTTCTCAAATTTAATTTTGTATATGCTACAGGTTCATCAACACCATCAATACAAAAGTTCAGCCCTTTTACAGCATCCTTTTCTAAAGCTAAACCACTTTCTTTATTATAAAAGGTATTAAATACTGCTGAATTAATACTAAGTAGACCGTATAGCGCATCTTTACCATACTTCTTAGTAATGTACTTAAATACTTTCTGTTTAGCTGTAACCTCTTTAGGGAATTTAACGGACTCGCTTGTAACTGTATAAGCTAAACATAGTTTAGTTGCAAAGTTATCAAGTTCATTTTCTTCTAGGTGACTTAAGATATGACTTTTTAAAACAGTTAGTTCACCATTTAATAATTTTTTATCAGCATCACATTTCTTTACTTTTTTACTTAATTCAAAAGCTTCATCAGTTATTCTTTTTAATGCTTTAACTTCCATTTTCTAACCTCCTAGTTTATGGCATTACTTTTAAAATTTGTTCAGCAGCTTGACCTTGGAACCCTGATAAGCCTATCTTAGGGAATGAACCATATATTTTTTTATATAATGCAGCTATAACTACAGCAGAAGAGTAGTTACAATTAGTTTTTAAATGTTTTTCTAGTTCTTCTTTAGTCCATTTCTTTATTGTTAGTTTTACACCTTCACTCATTTTTGACCCCTTCCAAGTTTTAAACTTTTATAGCACCATATAACATAAATGCAAGTTATATTTTATCTTTTAAACCAAGTATAATTTTACTCGTTTTATCTTTGTGTTTCAATGCTTCTAGTGCATCTTCATCAATAGTATTTTCAGCAACTAAATCAATCCTTACACACTTCTTCTTCTGGTTCTTTCTTCTAATTCTAAATTCACTTTGTTCATTTTGTACCCATGAAAAGTTTCTACTATAATAAATACTATAGATTGTATCATATTCATCAGTACCTAGTAAATCTACACCTGTACCACCTGCTGCTTGATTTGCAATAATACAATTGGTATCTGATTTATTAAAACCATCTATTATATCTTGCCTAGTAATAGCTTTTTGCCCTCCTATTATAAAATCATAGTTGTACCCAAGCTTCTTTACTACAGCTTCTACTTGCTTGTAACTATCCCTAAAGATGCACCATATGACCTTACAAGCTCCCTTGGGGATGCTTTCAAGTGTTTCAGCTAATATCTTATTTCTTAAATTATCCTCCAAGGGGATGCTTTGCCCTTCATCAGTTACAAAAATACCTGATACTAGTTGTTGAAGTCTTAAACCTTTTACTAGTGCAGTAGAAGCTTCACAAGCATCATCATTCATATAGGTTACAAAATCATCACGCATTTCTTTATATAGTTTAGCTTGTTTTTTACCGAGTGGTACGTTGACACTTAATCTAAGTAAGTCAGGCATATCATGTGTATCCATTACAATGTGCGCACATGAATTTATTCTTTTCTCAACTTCATTTTGCATATGTTTATGTGGCTTCCAATTAGGAAAATATCTTTCACGTGGCATACCAGCATTAGCATCATAAAAATATGTGTTTCTAAAAACAAAGAAATTTTCACCAAATATATTTTTATTTAGTATTCGGTATTGACTCCATACATCTAATTCATCACAAGCAAATGTACCAGTTAGTATAAGTTTATATTTTATAGAGTCTGAAATGTTGATAACCTGATGTGTTCTTTTAGCTGAAGGGTTTTTAAAACAATGGCTTTCATCTATTATCATAAATTGTGGTGCAAATTTTTTAACTTCATTCCATAGTTCTTTGATACTAACACCATCAGTATTTATTATTAGTATCTTCTTACCTTCTTGTAGTTTTTTTATCCTTCTAGCAGCAGTACCATCAAGTACAGTTATTTCATTGTTATCAAAGTAAGAGTGCGCAGCAAATTCTTTCTTCCATTTATAAACAACACCTAAAGGGCATATTATAAGTGCTCTTAAAAGTTCATTATGCTTGTAACATTTTTGCCTATAGATACTTATAGCGGTAGCTGTTTTACCCTTACCACATAAATAAAGAAGTGCAAAATAATCTAGTGGTGTAGCTAATTCAATACCTTTTAATTGGTGCTCCCAAGGTTTTATTTTAAATTTCATATTTTATAGTTATCCATTATCTTTTTTACTTTTAGTTCTATTCTTTTACATTTATTTATAGCAGCTCTTTTTATCATCTTTTTTTCAAATTCACTATCAGGTGCATTAAGAAGTTCATAATACATAGCTTCAGTTATATCACCCATTGAAAAACCTTTAGTTGTACAATACACTTTTATTTTACCTACAACTTCATCAACTACACCTAATGTAACTCGCATTTTAAACATTATCTAATAAGCTCCCAATGTTGTTTACCTTCCAAACATACCTTATATGTACCTATTCTAGGGCATTTATAAGTATAACCATCAAGTAGTTTTACAACCTTACCTTCATTTCTACAGTCAACCATCTTACAATGTTTAAAGTAATTATATTCATGTTGAGGTAGGTTATTAAATTGTTTCTTATACCTTTTATTAATAGTAACAACTTTAAAAGCAATAAAGGATAGGAACAAAATACCTAACCCAATTTGAACTTTATTCATCTTCTAACTCAATTACAGCTATTTTATTACCACATGAACATTTTTCAGTACAAACTTCTTCTATATTTCTATTACTTGTATTACCACCAACAACTACATTTATATCACCTTCAGAAGATAACAATGCATTTAATTCATCTATTAATTGTTTTACTTTCATTTACTCCCCAATCGTAATTAATATTATAAAAAACCCAAGTAGTAGACATATAAAAAATAATAATCTTTCTAGCTCGGTCATATGCGTATAATTTTAGACTTGGTAGTTAATTCTATATATTTTACTTTCTTAGCATCTACTTTATCAAGTACAGCTAAAGAATAAATGATGCCATTAACTAAACCCCAATGGTACTTATCCTTATTATATATTTTGTTCTTTAGGTTAGCTGCATGTACTTTTCTTAAAACATCTACCCTATCTGCTAACCCTCTAGTTTTTCTAATTACAATAGGGAGCTTCCAAATACGCTTGTACCTATAGTCATTATTAGTTGCTAACTTCCAATCTTCAAAGTTAAAATAAATACCATAACCACCATAAACATTTTTAATCTTATCCATTGTTTACCCTCCTAAAGGCACCATTAAAGATAGTAAGCATAATATGTAACCAAGGCATACCCCAATTAAAAGGCACACCAAGGCTACACTATAATTAAATACTTTGTTCTTCATTTGATACCAAATAACTTTTTAAACCAACCCCAAACAGCACCTATTATAACCATGAGGGCGTAGCTGGTGGGGTGTTGTCCAAAGGGCGCACAAGTACAGGTGATAAATTAGACTCATTACCTCTAGCGTCTACAGCTACTAAAGCAAGATTGTAATTTTCACCATTTGTATTAATTGGTAGTTCAGCTAAATTAAGTTCACAAGTAGGCATGGTAACCTCTACAAAAGGTGTACTACCATCTTGACTAATAATTTCAGCTTCAGGTGCATAGTATACTTTATGTATAGCTACACTACTATCATTTGGGTCATTCCAAGTTACAACATCTTCAACAATTTTCATTTTTTACACTCCTAAAATAAAGTTTAATTACCAAGTAGGTGCAGCTATTATTTTTTGCACCCTCCATGCCATAGGTTCACCATCTACCATACCTACATCAGCATCAATAGATTCAACCCAAACACTAAAACGCTCTATTTCATTAACAGTATCATATTTACCTGAACGTATTCTAATTATGAATTGACCGCTTCTAGGGAATGTAACAACAAAGAATAATTCACTTGTTCTACCTAGTTCATATTCAATGTTTGGTTCTACATCAATCCATACTAAACCAAGTTCATAAAATTCAGCACCTTCACCATTATCCCAAGCTACCTTTACATCACCATCTACAGTATATTCAGCACCTTTAAATATTTCATAGGCAAATAAATTACATGTTAATAAAAGAATTAAAATTATATTTCTCATAAATACCTCTACTCTTCTTCTGTAGCATCCTCCCAATAAAACATAAGCTTCTTCAAAACTTTGTGTTTAATTTGGTAACTCTGAACTTTCTTAAAATTAGATGTATGAAAAGTTAAACCATTACTATTATAAGTACCACTTGCATTAACTTCTTCTTCACTATCTGCTTTACCTGACATTGTAAAGTTTAATTGTTCACCTGAAAAACTGAAAGAGTCAATAGAACTAAACACTACTCTATTAAATTGTTCAACATCTGCTTTAGCTGGTTTAGAACTACAAGCTAAACAAAATAACACCATTAGAAACATTAAAAAAACTTTCTTCATTTTGTAACCTCCATTACATTAGTTTAATAATCAAGTTCAAACTTATCTACTATGTTTTTTAAGGCACTATGTTGTTTATCACTTACAATACCTTTCATAGTCATTTGCTTTTCAACTGATTTTACAAAAGTCATATTAAAATTTTCATGCTCACTAGCATAATCTTCAAGTGCATCAATCATATTTTGTGCATCACTTAATAAATCACTCATTTTTTCTTCTCCTTCTTTTTATGTTTAGCTTGTTCTTTCTTTAATGCGTCTTCACCTTCATATATAACATTGCTAACAGCATTGTAAGCTTCATTATAAATGATATTACCAACACCTTCAGGTAGATACTTTTTATAATCATTTAATGTATTAGCAAATTTTAATATATGCGCTTCTACTTTTAAATTATCAATACTCATTTTTTCATTACCTCATTAATATAAGTTACTACACCATCTAAACTATTAAATTTAAACTTAGGTCTAATTTCATAACCACTATAATATACTTTCTTACCTTCAAGTAGCATGTTGATTACATCTTTAGTATCTAGTTCAATAAATTTATCATTGATTATTTGTGCACTATTCATTAACTACCCCTTCCAAGTAATAAAGAGATATACCACCATATATCAAAATTGCAAGTATAATTAAAAAGTATTTATTATAGCCTATTTTTTAATATAGCAGTACAGCAATACTTTGTTAATTCAGCAGGTTACAACCAAGCCACAATAGGCAACACTAAAATTTTACTTGCACATCTTTTATATATGCTATATTTAACAAATTCATTTGGGGGTATTATACGCATGATTCAAATAGTTAAAAAACGTAGAGGCATATTATTTTATGATTTAGGTGAATTAAAAGAACTAAAAGACGTACCCACTCTCTTTAAAAATGTAGAAAAAATAGTGACATTTATCCCCAAAGCTGAACGCTATAACATCTACTACACTCTAGCACATCACAAGAAAGGTTTAAGAAATGCTAGTGAGGGTTCTTTTATTAAACAAGAAGTAATTGCATTTGATATTGACCATATCAAAGACCTAGACGTTAATAAAGCTAAAAAGTATATTACCCCCGTCTGTACCTCCCTTGGGGTAGACCCAAGTAAAACAGGTGTAGTACTATCAGGTAATGGTGTACACTTTATAATTCAAATCAAAGAATTTACATCACAAGATTATTTTACAAAAAACAAAAAGCTTTACACATATGCTTGTGACCTTATTACAGCAGCACTCAAAGATTATGGTTTAGAAGGTAGTGTAGATAAAGGTATATTTGATGCTGCTAGAATATTAAGGTTACCTTTTACTGAAAATAGAAAACCTAAAGAAGGCAACAAACAGTGCTTGCTTATAAATGGCAATATTGAATTACAGGAATTATCTATTTCAATGCCTCATGCTGAACCCCCCAAGGGGATAAAGAAGGAGGTGATTGAATTTGGTAAACCCGATATTGAAGAAATTGTAAAGGAATGCGCTTTTATAAACTGGTGTAAAGATAACCCTGAAGAAGTTGTAGAACCTCAATGGTATAGTTTACTTTCTATAACAAGTAGGTTTGAAGATGATGATAAAATAAGTCATGAAATATCTTCAGGTTATTCAGGTTATACTTTTGAAGAAACTGCTGTAAAGATTGAACAATCTAAAGAAGCTTCACCCCCAAAGACTTGTGAAACTATATCAAGTCAATGGAGTGGATGCGCTAAATGTAAATATTATAATAAAATCAAATCACCTATTACATTAAGAAGTGAAGATTTTGTAGCTACTGCACATTGTGGCTTTACTACTATGAACATGAAAGGTGGTTTAACTAGACACTATAAAGATTTGTACCTACAGTTTAATAAAGAGCATAGGTATAAATCAGTAGGTGGTGTTTCTAAGATATATAAATATAATGGTACTCACTATGAAATAATGGATAAGAAAGAAATTAAGAATTATGCTTTAAGAAGTTTTAAACCATTATCTAAAAGTAATGAGAGGGATGAATTTTTTAGACTTATAGAAGACTCTAATTTTATAGGCGCACAATTTATAAATGGTGAAATGACTGAAGAGTTTATTAATTTTCAAAATGGTATCTTAGATATTGAACACATGAAACTCTTAGAACATACTGAAGAGTACCCCTTCTTTTATTGCTTACCTTTTGATTATGACCCTAAAGCTAAATGCCCTGCATGGAATAAGTTCATTAAAGATTTTACATTAGATAGGGAATGTTTAGGTAATATCTTACATGAATATATGGGTTATACTATTACAAATGGTAGGTACAGATACCAAAATGCACTTATACTTTCTGGTACTGGTAAGAATGGTAAAACAACTTATATAAATACTTTAAGGAATTTATTAGGTGTAGAAAATTATTCTAACATTTCTATATCAAGTATTAAAGATGATAAATTTGCTGTAGCTGGTTTACATGGTAAGTTAGCTAATTTCTCTGAAGAAGAACCACCAATATGTTTTAAAGAAACTGGAATGTTTAAAACTATTACAGGTAATGCTATGGTAACTGCACAATACAAGTATGGTGATACCTTCCAAATGCTGAACAAAGCAAAACTAATTATATCTTATAATGAACTACCATATATGGGTGATACCTCTGTAGGGATGAAGAGAAGGCTTTTAATTGTACCTTGTGATTTAAACTTAGAAGATAATGCTGATAAGGTTGATATTGAATTACAAACAAAATTGAATAATGAATTATCAGGTATCTTTAATAACGCTTTAAAGGGTTGGTTTAGGTTAGAAAAACAAAAGTACTTTACTAAGAGTACACATGTTACTGAAGCTGTAGAAGAAGTATTAGAACATAGTGATATAATTTATTCATTCCTTAAAGAAGAGTTAATAGTTGATAGTGGTAAAAAAGGTTATGTATTATTTAACACCATCTATAACCAATATTGTAACTATAATAGTAAATATGGTACAGGTAAGAACATTACAAAAAATAGCTTCTCAAGAAAGCTAACCCAAAAAAGTATAGAAACAAATAAGAAGAAAATAAATGGTAATGTACAAAGGGTAGTAATGGGATATGTGCTCAAAAAACAAACAAAGCAAGAAAAAAATGGAGTCAAGAAAAAATTCTAATTTTCAAAAGGTTGACGCTTTATTTTAATCACTCGGTGTACCAATTATGTTATTTTTGAAAAAAGCTAATTTGAGGCATTGATGCGTTATAAAAAAAGCCAAAATTTTGCTCTGAGCGGTGCGTATAAGGCAACCTTTTCAAATAATACGTCAACCCACTTTTAGCTTTATATATTATATAGTTAAAGTGCCTCCAAGGGCAAAAGGTTGACGGGTTGACGTATTATTCCCTATTGTTTTGTGAGAGAAAGATAAAAAAATATAATGAGAGGAAGGAATAGTATAAAGAGGTTGAAAAAAACAATAATACGTCAATACGTCAACTTATGGTATAAGTAAATGTAATTAAAAGAGAAAAAAGGTTGACTTATTATAAAAAAGGTTGACGCATTATTAAAAATATGGCTTTTTGTATGCAATATCATACACATAAAATAAATAATAGGTACACCGATTAAAAATGTAGCAAAAACCTAATTAAAAAAAATCGGTTTTAAATTACTCTCCTTGGGGGCATAATGATTTTAAGGGGGCGTTAATGCCAAAAACAAATACGAGAAAAAAGAAACTTAAGAAAGTTGTAAAGAAGAAAATTGTTACTACTCCTAAACCAATGGGTAGACCTTCTAAGTTTAAAATGGATATGTGCAAACAAGTAATAGAATTTATGAAGACGGGTATGAGTAAATTTGAAATAGGTTTAGAACTTAATCTTTCTCAAGATACAATCAATAGGTGGGGTAAAAATAATAAAAACTTTTCAGAAGCTATAAAAAAAGGTGTTGATTTTTCTCAAGGATGGTGGGAGCGTGAAGCACGTTTAAACATAGGTAATAAAAACTTTAACGCTGTACTATGGTATATGAATATGAGAAATAGATTTGGTTGGTCTGATAATGCAGGGCTAGAAGGTGATAAAGACATTAGTATAACCTTAAATTATGACCCTAAGAAAATAAAGAAAAAATGAGTGAATTAATTACATCTACTATACCTTCATTTAGTGAATTTGACCCTACTATAATACCCTTTCAAGGTAATGTAATAGACTTAGTAAAGAATAAAGTTGATTACTCTTTAGGTATACATGAAGTACTTTGTTCAGGTTCAGTAGGTTCAGCAAAATCTTTACTAGCAGCGCATTTAGGAATTGACCATTGTTTAGGTTTTAGAAAAGCTAGATTACTTTTAGGTAGGTTAGCTATGCCTGATTTAAAGAGTACAATATTTCAAACTATCTTAGAGCATTTAGATGGTACTATACTTGATAATGGTGAAGAACTTAAAGAAGGTAAACATTATTTTGTTACTGAAACTAAAGCGTATATTAAGTTTTGTAATGGTAGTGAAATTATCTCAAGGTCATGGAGCGATAAAAAATATAAATCAAAGTTTAGATCAATACAAGTATCAGCAGCTATTATAGAAGAACTAACTGAAAATGATAGTGATATGTGTGAAGGCTTTCATACAGAAATGATAGGTAGAATAGGTAGACTAACACATATACCTATTCATTGGGTTTTGTATTTAACTAACCCTGATGACCCTACCCATTGGGCGTATGATTATTTTATTAGAGGTTCTAAAACAAGTGCTACTAGGCACGTAGAATATTCATTAACAATAGATAACCCCTTCTTACCTGATTGGTATATATCTAAATTAAGAGATACTTATGATGCTAAAATGGCAAAAAGACTTTTAGAAGGTCAATGGTTATCAATAAAAACAGATGTTGTTTATTATGAATATGACTCTGATACACACTATGTTTTAGAAGATACTGGTATTAATACTAGATACCCATTAGACATAAGTTTTGATTTCAACATAGGAGAGGGTAAACCAATGAGTAGTTGTTTAGGTCAATACAATCCAAGAGCTAAGATGTTTACATTTATAGATGAAGTTATACTAAGTGGCTTTAGGACATTAGATGTAATGGATGAATATGCATCAAGGGGTTATTTTGATTTACCTTCTAACCCTGTTATCAAAATATATGGTGATGCTTCAGGTAAAAATAAAGATACTAGAAATATTAAATCTGATTATGATTTGATACAAGAATTTTTAGAAAATTATGAAAGAGAAGATAAACAAGAAGTACCGTATCAAATGTGTGTACCACTTGCTAACCCTGCTATTAAGAAAAGACATAACCTTGTTAATGGTAGGCTAAAAAATGCCAATAAAAAAGTTAGTGTACAAATTGATAAAAGGTGTGTTAAACTTGATGAAGGATTAAGAAAGGTAAAGCTTGTAGTAGGGGGTAAGTTTGTTGAAGATGACTCAAAAGATTATCAACATATCACTACTGCATTTGGTTATTATATAGTTTCAAGGCATATAGAGGGTGAAGGCGCTTCATCTGTTAGAGGGGGTTAGTTAAATGAGTGTAAAGTATAAAGATATTGATTTAGAAAATGTTGAACATCTTAAGTTATTGATTAATGAGATTGAAGATTTTAAAAACAATCAAAGAAAATATGAAGCTTGGAAGGCTTACCAAGTATTTAGCGGTGAACAAAAGAAGTTTGTAGAAAAGCTATTAGTAGAGAAGTACCCTAAAACTAGTGCTAATTTTAGAGTAGGTGATATTAATATAACTTCAAGGGTAATTAATAAAAGGTCAATGGCATATAAGCACATGCCTATACGTATATTAGGTGATGAACTTGAACAACCTTCAGATAAAAGAAAAGAAAGTGAATTATATAATGATTTACTAAAAGATAATAAAGCTAATAGAGCTTTCAAGGCTTTTGATGAAATATTTAATCTACATAAGTATGCTCTAATGTGGGTTAGATTTATCAACCCTGAAGATGATGCTGATAAAAAAGATAAAGGTAGACATGTGTTTACTGCTTTAGCTCCTTATGAATATGATTTATTTAGGGATGATATAACAGGTGACCCTATAATATTTGGGCTAAACTTTTCTATAAAAGATGCTTCTGGTAAAATGACTGAAGATGATTATAGAACTAAGAGTAAGTTAAAAGGTGGTAAAACAATTGAACCTAATAGAGAAACTAAAAAGAAGTATTCATTTTGGAACGCTAAACAGCACGTACAATGTGAAGCAGATTTATCAATTTCTGATGATGTTAAATGTAATACAGTAGTTGTTTTAAAGATTAAAGGTAATGAAGAAAATGTTAATCCTATTGAAAGATTACCAATAGGTTTTGTTTCTACTGATACATCTACTACATACCCTGTACAAAACCCTTTACCTGAACAAGCACTAAATTGGAATTTAGAATATTCAGATTTAAAGACTGCTAGTGTATGTCAAGGGCATGGTCAACTAGTTATAGAGCACCCTGAAAAACAAGATATAGATGATAAACAACATTTAGGTATGCATAGGGTTTTAGATTTACCACAAGTAGAAAATGCTGAAAAGCCTACTAAAGCATATTACATAAATGCTAACCCTGATTTAATGAGTCAACTTAGTGTACTTAAGTTTGATGCAATACAGATTTTAGAAGACCATGGTGTAAAAGCTAAAGGTACTATTGAAGGGGGTGTAGATAACTTCTCAAGTGGTTTTGATAGGTTACTTGCACAAGCTGATGCACTAGATATCTTAGAAGCAAATCAAAGTCTTTATGCTGATAACTTAGAAGTTGATGTATATGAAATTGTAAAGGCTATAGATGATAGTTTAAATAAGAAGAACTTTAAAAGTGATAGTATACAAATCATATATGAAAAACCTAAAGTACTTATTTCAGATAAAGAAACATTAGATAATATAGAAAAACGTGAAAGAATTGGTGTGATGTTACCTTATGAAAAACATATAACACTTAATCCTAACCTTACTATTGAACAAGCTAAAGAACGTGAAGAAGAAATACAGAAAGTAAAAGATGAAGCGTTTGAGAAGCAACAAAAAATATTAGGTGAACAAGCGCCACCTAAAAAGGGTGATGATGAACAAGGAGCAAGTAAAATATTTAGTAAATAATATTATTTGTTTTATATTAACTTTCATTGTAGTAGCCATTGCTAATGCTTTTGTTAATTATTTTATTCGTTTTTATTTGGAGGGTGATTGATGTTAAAAGAAGAAATACCTTTATATTTAAAAGCATTACCTATGTTAAAAAGGTATGCTAAAAAAAATGTACACATAGAAGATCAAGATGATTTTATACAAAATGCTATAATAAGAATTTTAAAAGAAAAGAAAATAAACAGTTTTAATTATTATAAAATAGATAATATAAGGTATATAACTAACTTTAAAAAAGGGCAAGGTAAACAATTAAAGCAAAATACTTTATTAGAAGCAAAAGCTAATGTTGGCTTTTTAAACTATAAGAGAGAAGCTATAGGTGAGTTTAGTTTAAATGTTGCTGGTACACAAGAACTTGAAACAAATAATAAACTTCGTGTAGAGAGGTTTTTAAAAAGAGCAGATAATATACACCCTATAGGTAGGGCTATAACTATATTAAGAAACTACCATAGTTTTACAGGTAAAGAAATTAGTGTTATTTTTGGTTTAAGTCAAAGTAGATGTTCACAAATAGAAAAAAAATATATATCAGAATATAGAATATATAAAAGGGGTATTGATGCATTATAGAGTGGTTTTAAGACCTAAAAACAATTATCTATTAGTAATGACTAGTACAAAAATATTATTTGGTGATGATTTTGATGTTGATGATTTAGCTACAGAGTTTACTTTAATACCTACTGGTAATAAATATAAGTTTGTAAATAATTATGAACATGGTTTTTTATATGAAGAGGTTTAAACGTGGCACAAAGACTGATATTAAAAAAACTTAAACTAGATATGAAGAACATACCATTAGCTGAAAGAAATGAAGCTAAAACTGCTATTGGTGAATATATATTAAATGAAACATTAAGGCATTTAGAAAAGGGTAAATCACCTGTACAGGGTGAACCATCTTTTAAAATCTTACAGAAGAAATATGCTAAAGAAGAGAAGCAAGGGAATAGAACACCTAACCTTAATTTAGAAGGTGACTTAAGAGAAGCTACAGACTTCAAAATAAAACCTTATGGTTTAGATTTTGGTGTAGTTAATAGAAACAAAAAAGAAAATGATAAAGCTGATGGACATAATCAGTTTAGCTCTAAGGCTATAGCGTGGGCTAGAAAAATAAAATTCCCTAAACGTAGATATGTACCTGATGCAAAACAGGAATACACACCTAAGATACAAAAGGGAATAGAAACAATATTAAAACAATATAGAGTAAGTGAAGAACCTGTAGGGGTGAGAGAAGATTTTTCTAATGAAGATGAAGGCGTAGGCATTACAATAACAGATGTACTAGGTGGTTTATAATGCCTGTTAAAGTAAAAGTAGATTTATCAAATCTTAAAAGCTTACCTAAAAATATACAAAAGAATTTTAAAGCTATAGCAGCAGCGCCTATACAGAAAGCAATTATATCAGATATAGAAAGGGGTATCTCACCTGTTAAAGGTAAAAGATTTGCAAAATATTCTAATTCTTATAAAGATGTAATACGTGGTAAAGTGACTTTCAGAAAGAACAAGCAAGGTAAGACATATGCAACTGATGAAACTGATTTTGAATTTATGCAATACGGTAAAGGCATTTCACCTGTAAACATTACCCTTTCTGGGGATATGATAAAATCTTTTTATGTTAAAATAGTTTCAAGTGGTGCAGGTTTATTAGCATTTGGTTTTAAACATTGGTTAGCTGATATACATAATAATCAAGGTGCCTCCAAGAAGAAGGTTATTAGAAGATTGCTACCTAGGGGTAATGAAACATTTAATGCTAAAATAAGTGGCATAATCAAGAAATATTTCAGACTCGCTGTATTAAAAGCTACAAAAAAATTGACCCGCTAAGTTTTTTTATTTAAACTTTAAAGTGTAAAGTGAACACTTTATATTTCATTAAATGAATGTTTATTGAAATTTCTTTTAAGGGGGAATAATGTTTTTATTGAATTACTTAAATTATTTGTTATTTGCTGATGCTGGTGGTGCAGGTGAAGGTGCTGATGATGTAGAAGCATTGAAAAGTGCAAATGCAAAATTACAAAAGTCTTATGATAGGGTTGTTAATGAGTCAACCAGTTATAAGAGTAGAGCACAATCTGCTGAAGCTGAACTTTCTGATGTTGAAAAAAAGATAGCAGAAAAATCAGGTGATTTGCAAAAGCAATATGACTTAGAAGCTAAAGAGCATACTGGTACTAAAGGTAAACTCAAAGATATTACTTCTAAGGCTATAGCTAATAATTTAAGAGTAGAAGCATTAAAAATAGGTAAGGATGCGCATGACATTGATGTAATCCTTAATGTTGAAAAACACCAACATCTATTAAAGGTAGATTCAGATAATCTAAAAGTTGAAGGTGTTGAAGACTTTATGAAAGCTGTTAGGGGTTCACATAGTTACTTGTTCACTAAATCTAAATTACTAAATACTGATACTACTACACCGAAAGATAAAATTGATAATAAAGATTTAAGTGACAGGCAATTATATAGTAAAGAACTTAAAGCGTGTAAGGATTTTGCTGCTCTTGAAACTTGTAAAGAAAAGTGGAGTGGTAAAAAGACTTGGATTAAATAACTAATTTTTTTGGAGGTATTGAAATGTTTGAATTATTATTTGTGTTAAGTGCTTTTACAACTGGTATGACTACTGTAAGTGATGTTGATGACTCTATTATTGAAGAGTTTGACCAAGCCTTTTTGTTGGCTTATACTGAAATGGGTCATGCACAAGAACTAGTAACTTATAAAAAAGACCTTAAAAGTAAACAAATTACTATCCCTAAGTATTCACAATTAGCACTTGTCACAAGCGCACTAACTGAAAGTGATGACCCTGATAGTGTTGCACTAGTTGATAGTAATGTAACATTAACACCTGCTGAATATGGTGCTGCTGTAACTCGCACTAAACTTGCTTCTCTACAAACTGGTGGAGTAGCTGATAGTGCTGCTGCTAAACTAGTAGGTATTAATGCTGCTAGATCAATGTCTAAACTTGCATTACTTGCTTTAGATGCTTCTTCAAATGGTTTAACTGTAGATAATGTTGCTGCTGGAAGTTTAACAGATTCAAATATTGCTACTGCTGATGAACTAGGTCAACTGTATAACAAACTTTCACGTGCGAATGTACCTCCTCTAGTAGGTGGGCATTATGTATTTGTATGTCATGATGATGTTGCACATGATCTTAGAGAAGAAACTGGTACTGGTGGTTTTGTTGATGTAAATAAATATTCTAATGTTATGCCTATTCTACAAAATGAAATTGGTATGCTAAAGGGTTTTAGAATTGTTGTAGATAATCTTTGTACATTGACTGCTGATGGTGGTAATGCTGCTGTAGATTTATATAACTCATATGCACTAGGGTATAATGCTTTAGGTCTTGCAATTAGTGACCCTGTACACATGGTACTTTCAGGAAGTTTTGATAAGTTAAAAAGATTTATAAACGTAGGTTGGTTCGGTGTTTTTCAATATAAGATTGTTGAACAAGACGCTTTATGGTTGTTTCAATCAGCATCAAGTGTAGGTTCAAACACATAATAACTAAATAAATAAAGAGGGGGTGCGCCTTTTAATTAAGGCGCATTATTTTAATATGAGTAAATTTATATTAGATTTTGTTACTGGTAGGACTGCTTTTAAAGCTAAAACTAATTTTAATGATTTGAATATTCCTGTAGCTGATTTTGTTTCAATAGATCATGCAAATGGTGCATACATAATGTGGTACAAAAAGAAGCTAGAAGATGTTGATATTAAAAAACTTGAAGAAGCAAAAAAGGTAAATGCTGCAAATAAGATTAAAGATTTAATGAAGCTTGAAAAGAATAAATTAAATAGAATTAATGACCAGCGTTTAGCTAAAGGTTTAAACATACTGCTAGAATTACCAGTAAGTGAAAGACTCTTTGAAAGAACGGTATATATTGATAATAAACCTGAACCTAAACCAAAGGCTAAAAGACCTGCTATTAAAGCAAAGGTTGAAAAGCCTATTAGAAAGGGTAGAAAGAAATGAGAAGATTTTTATTAGTTATCTTATTTTTTTCATTTTCAGTTTATGCAACATCATTTACAACACTAGATAAAAAAAAGTTTGTTGAAGATAGTACTTTTGGTAAAGTAGGGGTTAGAACAAGTTCAGACTATTTCAGTATCTTACCTTTAATACAACAAACAGGAATACTCCAAGATGTAACTTTTGATAAAATTGTGTATGTACATAATGCTGCTAATGAAAATGAATTATATTATTATGGTACATTAGGTGTTGACCTAATGGGAATTGTTACTGTTAATTACACTTCACCTACTAATTGGGATGCCATGTGGTGGGCTAGTGTTGAATTGTTAATGGAAGCTACAACTAAAATTTTACTAGAAAATGGACATGATATTGTTTTAGAAAAAAGTAATTAAACAAGGGGGTTTTTTGTGATAAAAGTTATGATAATGTTATTTGCTTTCTTAGTGATGCTTTCAGCTTCATTAAATGCAGCAGATACAAAAATAAGTGATTTAACAGCTATTGCAGCAGCAGGGTTAGCTAGTGATGATGAATTTGCAATAGTAGATACTTCTGCTACAGCAACAAAAAGAATTACAATAGCTGAAATGGATAATAGATACATTGTAACTACTGATTTAGTAGATGCTGATGTATCAAGTGGTGCAGCTTTAACTTTTGCTAAAATGGAAGATTTAACAGCTTCAAAAGCGTTAGTATCTGATGCTAGTGGTGATGTAAGTGCAAGTGCAGTTACAGCTACCGAACTAGGTTATGTTGATGGTGTTACATCAGCTATACAAACTCAATTAGATACTAAACCTACTAAAATAGGTGCTACTGATGCATTACAAGCACTAGGGATGCTAAAGGCTACGTATGATTTTAGCGTTGATGGTGGTGCCATTAGCTCTATTGATTCGGGTCAAACATTTCCTGATAACTCCATTATAAAACATTGTGATGTTGAAATACTTACTGCTATGGTATCTTCTACTGGTACTGGTACAATTGCTGTACATGCTGAAGGTGCTA
>Ga0075122_10001499_pt1 | contig 16608 bp, 16 predicted proteins | sample AntAceMetag02UKB_FD_69790 | JGI IMG/M metagenome (GOLD analysis project Ga0075122, IMG submission 69790) | Saline lake microbial communities from Ace Lake, Antarctica - Antarctic Ace Lake Metagenome 02UKB | ecosystem: Environmental > Aquatic > Non-marine Saline and Alkaline > Saline | place... | reverse complement strand
GGTTGGCATATTATCAGTATTGGATTGGAGCAAAAGTAGTACAAAGCCCAATAAAAAAGGAAGTTATTGCTGAATTAGACGAACATGCAACTGAAGAACTTGAACATGCTCAAATGCTTGTAAAAAGAATAATTCAACTTGGTGGAACACCTATTTTAAATCCCAATACTTGGTCAAAGCTTGCAGGATGCAAATACCTTGAACCCTCAGACCCAAGAGCCATAAAGATTTTAAAACAAAATATTAAAAGCGAAGAGTGTGCTATTGAAGCTTATAAAAAAGCGATAAACGAGGTAGACAAAAAAGATTCTACTACACAAAACATATTATCAAAGATTCTTAAAGACGAAATCAAACATAAAGAAGACCTCAACATGCTCCTCATTAAACTACAAAAATGATTCCTCGCCTAACCATTTTTGCGTCTTAAAATCATAAATTTTATCAATATTAATTTTATTAATATTATGATGTTTATTTCCTGATAAAAAAGTACCTGTAGTGCTATATTCAGCATTCAGATCATACTTTATCAGATCATAAAAACGTGCTTGCTCTTTTAATGTAAAACCAACTAATTCTTCACTAATATCAAAGTCAGCACAAACTAATATATCAGCTTTTAAACTAGGCTCTAAACGACAATCATCAATATACTTATTAAAATCATCATAAAAGATAAGTTCTATTTGAACCTTTTCTAAACTATCAAACCAAACCTTAAACTGATCAAAATGAGTACATACAGAATCCTCTGTATAAGCAGTATCAATAAATATTACCTTAAATTTTATATATGCCTCATCATATTTTTCCTTAACTTCATCCACAATCATGTTTAAAATAATAAAATCTTGCAGAAGCCTTCCTGAGGCAAAACCAATATAATTAAAAGAAACAGTATTACTTGATTTATCGTAATCAAAAAAAGAATCACTATTCTTACGAATATCTCCTCTGATTTGTTCCAGTAAGAAAGCTCTTTTTTCTCTACCACCAGGCAAGTCAAAACTTAAAGGACACACTCCCCCATAAGCATTTCGTGTGCTATGGCAACCCAATAAACGTGAAATTGAAGGGAATTTCCTTAAAAGATTTAATAGAGTATCTCCAAGATCAGAGCTACTTGTTATTTTAGTCAAAAAATCACTTTTAACCCTGTCAATATCTTCAGAAGACACATATGGCGAATAAACCTGATCAAGTTTTTGATACTTTAATTCAGGAACATCAACCATCGCTCCACTTGTATGCATACCTAATAAGAACAACAAGCATAATTTTAAAAACTTATTCATATCTATCTCCTATTAAATCCAAGTGCTCAAAGGCATAAACTGAAGAGTGGCACCATTGATTTGATTGAAAATCAAAAACCCTTAACCCATCAAGAATTATATTTTTCTCTTTATAACAAACTCTTGCCGTAATTAGAGCCACCATGTCTATTAAGCACCCTTCAACGGGCGTATAATGCTTACAACCAAAACTATCGATATCATCTTCTCTATATTTACCCAACTCATAAATATATGCCCCATCTTTTAATCCTTCTTGAATCAAGCTTCTTTCTAACCTAAAGTCCGCACAAACTAATAAATTACCTTTATGATCGGGCAAAATTTTGCAGTCATGAATATAATCTCTGGCGCTAGCGTAAACAAAAAGATCTGTTTTAATATCCTGAAAGCTACTAAACCAACCAAAAAATTGTTCTATAAAATCACCGTTTATTCTTTTTGCAATTATAGGAGTAAAGTCCCGCAAAAGTCCCTGGCTTTTGAATTTATACGATCTATATAGATTGCTACTATCAATTAAAACAAATTTTAGTTTTATTTGTTTGCCAGGGTATATTTGTTTGATCTGCTCAATAAGAGCATTTAGAATATTAGAATCTTGCAAAAGCCCACCACAAGCAAAAGCAATATATTCTAATTTTACAGAATTATCACAAGGATCAAAAATAAGAAAACTTTCAGGATTTAATACAAAATCGTTTTTTATTTGATCAACCAGAAATTGTCTTCTTGCCATGCCTTCTGAAGAACATGAACCCAAAGGACAAAGACCAGTATTGCAACATACTAGAACCGGACGTAAAGGATCATTGTTAGGACAAAAATCTTCATTCAAGTATAACTTTACGCCTTTCAAAGACATTGGATTAATAGACTGCCTATAAGTCATGGCGCCTACATCCCTGATTAACAAGAAAAGAAATAAACCTATAAAAGAAAAAACTTTCTTACTTATTTTGCTCATATAACCTCCTATTAAAACCACTAATTAATACATATAATTGTACGTTATATGTGCAAATTGTAAATATTCTACTTAAAAGTAACAAAAAAACTTAAAAACCAAGGTTTTTACCCCCTCGAAAAAGATGGAAAACCTGTTATCATAAAAATATGAAGAAAACTTACAAAAATAAGATAATTAACCTAACAATTAGCCTAAGCATGCTTCTTTTTTCTTTAGGGAGAACAAGAGACCTGGAGAAACAAAAATGTGTGGGATATCACGATATAATAATCTTGCCACATGGTACAATTTTGCCAATACCATCTTTTTTAGCAATTGGCAAAACACTAAAAGGGAACAAATCTGATCCTAAAAACAAAAAGTTTAGCTTTGATGAAAAATATCTAAATAATCTTAGACTTGAGGGCTTTCATAGATATCAACCTATAAATAAACTTGGATTAGTTAAAATAGATGAAAAAGAAGATCCTCAAGATAACGTATACCTTAAAACAACTAAGAAAATAATAAGCTCTTACAGAAATATAGATAAACTCACCAATAAAAAGACTTATAATAAAGATTCTCAATCTTTTTACACGTTCGGGTGGACAGGAAAGCTAGAACAAAAGAATAGACTTTTGTGGGCTAAAAAGTTATATAAAAAAATTATAAAAGAAAAAGCTGTTCTAGAAAAAGAACTTGGCAATAAAAAGATTAGAGTAAAACTTATTGCCCACAGCCATGGAGGCAATGTTTGTTTGAATCTGGCAAAAGCTGAAGAAGAGTTTAAACAAAATCTTGAAATAGAAGAGCTTGTACTTTTGGGCACACCAGTTCAAAGTGAGACCAAAGTTTTAATCAACTCTCCAATATTTAAGAATTTATATAATATTTATTCAACCGGTGATGTGGTCCAGATAGCTGACATAATATCAACAAAAGATTCTATTTCTCATAGAACATTTAAGCCTGACCCTAAGACTGGATTTACTGTTCCTGATAAAGTAAAACAAATAGAGATTAGGGTTGGAGTTAAAAAGCCATTACATACAGAGCTCTGGTTTGCGGGTGAACCTGGCAATTTTTTGTATAGAAGAACTTTTCCTATACATCCTGATCCTGTTTTAGTCTATGTGCCATTGATTATAAAGTTTACAGAAAAATATAACGACAAAAATAATTTTATTTTAAACTTGAACGCTAAGCGTGTTAACGAAGTAATTTAGAGTACCATTTCCCGAAAAATTATTTAATATTATTTATGAGGACAACAGCACCAACCCTTGGTTTTCACAATTTCAACTAAATCCCCGAATAAATCTTGCCCTTCTTCTAATAGTTTTTGAAATACTATTTCTGTAACTTTAAATAGTAATCCTGCAAATAAAGTCTTTGCTCTCTCTCCATTGCGCCCACATTAAAAAAAGCAAAAAAACAAACCGCGAATAAACATAAAATCAATTTTTTCATCCAACAAACCCAATAGAACTTTCGGGAATAAGTTTTAATCAGATAAAGAATTTCCTGATTTATTGCCTTTATAGACGATAAATCAATATAATAACGATATATAAAAGCTGTCAATAATATTTGAGGGGGAATTCTATGAAAACGTTGGCTCGATTAGTATTAATAACAATAACTCTATGTACAATAAACTTCACAGCACGTCCGGAGTTATTAATTGTTAAAAAAATAGAAAGTTCCGAACCAAACGGCCCTGCACAACTCGCCCCTTTAGATAATGAAGACGTAGCCCGAAGTGGTAAAATAATCTCTGATATATTACTTAAATACCAGTGGCCAATGTGTATTATGTCGCAATTGACCCAAAAAGAACAAGATGAGTTACTAAGCCCCAATCTTCCATACGCTGAAGAAAGATTCATAGAAAACAAGCTCCGAACGGCAAATAACGGCGAACTCGATCATTTTCGCGTAATCTTTATTCCAACAGCCTTATATGAACTATTCAGTATTCCACAAGCTCTAAAAGAAGAAATAACTACAAGCGATGCTCTCCAAAAAATAATCAAACAAAAAGCGCTCGCTTTTTATAACTACACAGGAAGGATTAATATTGAAAGCACACTCAGTCAAGAAGTAAAAAGCAATCAAATACGCGAAAAAGTTTATAATATCTACAAAAGAGTTAATAGCCTTTTTTTTAGTGAGCCAAACTTCATATTCCTTACTATTAACAATAATCTCGCAAAATATTTGTTTGACAATTACCCCGATTTAAAAAAGAATCTTGATTCATTCCAAATATCAGAAATGATCAAACAACAATATATATATATATAACACTTGCAAACTCTTTAATTCAAACCATTATCGCCTTAAATATCCAAAAAAGCGCAGTTTACAACGAACGAATACCAAAAAGCAGAAATCCAATGTTAGAAAGCATTGAAAAACTTATTCAAGAACTTAAAAAAGAATTAAATGATTATCAAATTCTTCCGAAAATTATGCACTTAGAATACGAGGCACGATACCTAAACAAAGCACTACTTTTACGAGGAACTTCATTCGAAGAATTCCAGGTGGGTATTGGCAGAGAGCCTCCAAAAAAACAATTAGCCGGAACTACTTTACGACAAAAAGAAATTGAGTCTAACTACATAACTGGCAGTATAGAAAGGACTCTTGAGAAAGCCTACGCAGATAAAAAAAATACCCCATACTCTATCTCCTTTAATAATTCACTCTTTAGCGGTTCTTTAGCAGATTATTCAGCCTGCACCTATTATTTTTTAACGGGCTTAAGAACAAAGAATGAGCAGGGAACAATCTCCAATCGAGCTTCAGGATACAGTATTTTTATCGACAAAAAAGCTTACTTCCAACACCAATGTAATAATCTATTTTTTATAGCACCACTAGCCCCCTTAGCCTCAACACTTGAAAAGGGAGAATATTTTCACTCACGCACGAAGGCAGCAGTCGCCCTGAAAAAAAACGAACCGATAAGTATTTCTGGAATTAATAGCATGGGAACTAAAGACACTGCCGGAATAATCTTAATCACAAGAGATCCCCTACGTCACGCAGAGCTTTTCTCAAACTACCTTGCAAACAATGGAAAAATCATACAGCTTGGCAACATGGATACGCTAACGCCAGAAGAAAAAAGATTCACACAAAATGTAATGGAGTCACAAAAAGAGGCCGCAGAATTTTATAAAGCAATAAGGGTCATTACACCAAAAATACAACGCTACATAAAACAATATAAACGAAGAAAACAGGAGCAAGGGAGTTCCAGTAGCACCGAGCAAAAAGAAGAATCTACAATAACAACCACTTCTAGCTAATCAATCATATTAAGACGATCTTGATAAACTCCGCCTTTAAATTTAGCATCAAGCCAAGTTTGTATTATAGAAAAAGCATTTTCAGAATCTACAAAGTCTGCAGGCAAAACTAAAACATTAATATTGTCATGCTCTCTTGCAGACTGTGCAACTTCAGAATTCCAACAAAGACCTGCATATATCTTTTTGAATCTATTAGCAGCAATGCTCACACCAACACCGGAGCCACAGATTAAGATTCCAAGTTCAGCTTCTTTTTGTAAAATATTCTGGCAAACTTTATCCGCATAAACAGGATAGTCAACACGCCCTTTAGAGTTTGTACCAACATCAAGAAACTCAATGTCCTGAAACTTCTGTATAATTTTAGTTTTTAAATCATAGCCTCTATGATCAGAGCCAATAGTAATCTTCATCCTTTAATACTTTCTCTTTTTTAGCGGAAGTATCGTTCTCTTCATCTTGCCATGTAGCAAAACTCTCTCTTTTTGGTGAACTAAATACTAATTCAAACTTATTATCCTCATTCAAATATTGCTTACCAGAGAGATCTGAAGTTGGGAACCTTACAGCATAAGATCGTTTGAATCCATTAAACCTATAACTAAATAATGCTTGATATTCAGGTTCTAAGTCTACTTCTTTAACACTAATCGGCATTACCTTCTGGCCGTCAGAAAGTTTTAAGAATAAAGACCAATAAGAATTTTTGTCGGTTAAAGAAACATGCGTTTTGTGTCGAACATCAGCCAGAACATAAAAAGTTATCCAATGCTTATTCTCTTCAAGCTGTCTTGCAAGCAATGCCTGCTTTGCCTGTTCATCCTTCCCTCTCTTTTGGAAGTTTATATCTACATAAGCTTTTCTAACAGGATCTGAAAGCCATAATGCATCAAAGATAGCATCAGTATGAAACTGATCATAAACAGCAACTCGCTTCATATTTTCTGCAACTGCTTTTTTATGATCATCAAGTTCTTTACCTTGAGGGAATTCTTCTTTAGAGAAATCATAGTATTTAACACAAGAAGGTAATACTACCAACAAAGAAACCAAGACTAAATAACTAAGCGTTAATTTTCTATTAAGCATCCTATCTACTCCTAAAGTAGGGTTAGCGCCACTCACACTTTCTATAAAAACTAGTATACTAGTTTTTATACTTTATCCAAAGTTGATAAAATTAAAAAGAAAGAACGCAATGAAACACAAAATTTTAATTGCAACCAGGCTACAAAATAAAATTGAAATAATAGAACATATAAAAAATAATCCTGAAATGTCATCTATCCTTATAGACATCAAGACTCTAAAAAAAATATTAAGTGAACGGGATCTCAACCCCCTAACAAATCTTGCAGGCAACCTGACTATAATAAAAACTATAGAAGATCGCTTAAAACACCCCACCGCTATTTTATATATCGATCTTGATAATTTTAAAGCTTATAACGACAAATATGGTTTTATAAAGGGGGACGAAGTTCTTAAATTCACAGCACAAATTCTAAAAGATAATATAATAGAGCCTGATTTTGTTGGGCATATTGGCGGTGACGACTTTATAATAATCACTACCCCAGAGAGATCTGAAAGCTTAGCTCAAAATATCTGTACAGAATTTGACGCAAAAATCCCCAAATTTTATAATCCTGAAGATCTAAAAAACAAAAAGATTGTAACTCTAGATAGAAAAAATAATAAAATAGAATATCCTATCATGACATTATCGATTGCTATAATAAGCAATACAACAAAACCTTTAAGCAGTGTTGCAATGGTAAGCCAGATTGCAGCAGAGCTTAAAGCGTATGCTAAAACAAAGCCTGGGGGAGTTATAAAGAGTAACTTTGTAAAAGAAAGAAGAAAATCATGAAAAGAATATCATCTTTTTTAGCGCACAAATATCTTAAGTTCAAAAAGAAAGATAGAAACATATCGTTAATGATAAAAATATGTTTTCTTGGCATATTTATCGGCACATTCTCATTGATGCTCACACTTATTATTACAAACGGTTTTGAAAAAGCTATTCATGAAAAGATGCAAGGGATCAACTCACAAATTTTAATTTACAGTCCCGGCAACAAACTTGCATACCAAGAAATAAAAGATTATATCCTAAAAGAATTTGGTGATGACATTAAGGGTATTAGCGGCAATAGCATAAGACAGCTTTTGATTAACAAAAACAAAAGCCAAACTATTCTTTTTCTTAAAGGTATAGACCCAGAAAGAGAAAATGATGTCACAAATATTGCACAGAAAATCACCCTTCCATTATCTACTGGAAAAACCCCGCAAGCTTATACTGAACATCTAACAAATTTGCTTACAGATAACAAAATAATTATTGGTCACAAAACTGCACAGCAGTACGGACTTAAAGTTGGTGATTCTATTGAGCTGCTTATACCTGAACCTACGGCACAGAATAAGATTATGTTAAGGAAAAAGAACGCCATAGTCTCTGGCATTTTTAAGGTAGGCTTGGAAGAATATGATAGCAACTTTGCTTTTTGTAACATAGATCTTTTACAGAATCTTTTTAAAGAAAAAGAAGGGATCGACCAAATTTGTATTAATCTAAAAGACCCTACATCTAGGTTCTCTTTTATGAAACAGGATCACGAGGCTCTCGTACTAGAAAAACTTAGATCTAAGCTTCCACTACTCACTGTCAATTCTTGGAAAGATTTATACCCTGCTCTTGTTTCATCATTAAAACTAGAGAAATATGTCATGTTCTTTATTCTCGCGTTAATTACGCTCGTTGCATGCATGACAATGGTCTCTTTGCTCTTTATGTATATTCAACAAAAACGTAGGGATATTGCAATTTTACAGTCAATGGGACTTGCTAATAAAAAGATTAGATCGATATTTTTAAGAATTGGTTTGAAGATCACCTTTTGGGGTACATCTTGTGGATTATTTTTGGCAGCTGCAATCGGATTCTGTTTAGAGAGATATCCGTTTATACAGCTGCCAGATGTTTATTATATTTCTTATTTACCAGCTAGAATGGAACTTGAAATCTTTGTTATCGTTTTCGTAGTTACCATGCTACTTGGTTTTTTTGCTACTTGGATTCCTGCGCAACGGACTAAAAAGATCAACATTGCACAAGTCTTACGCCAGGAGTAAAAGCTAACAACGCCAGAAAGAATAAGCAGCCGCTGCTGTTCCAGCAGCTAAAGTACCCCATCTTAAAACTGGATTTGGCAATACTGATTTTATCCCATCATTAACTGTTGTAATAAATTTCTTTTTTGACATTACCCAGGCCCAACAAGCTGCTAGTCCACCTGTATATGAGACCATCTTTTTCTGTCCCCATGGCATCATGGCATTTAAGAAAAACAACGCATCGCCATATTTACCTTCTTTTAAAGGGGCAACAATAAATTTTCTAGAATAAACTAACAAAACATAAGTAGCCCAGATAGCAAGGGGAGCATACTTAACTATTTTTTCTCGTTTGCTTAATGAATGAAGAAACCCTTGAAGCTGTTCTATATAAATTTCATTACTTTTTCTAGTTATTGGTCCATGGTTAGTTTCTAAAAAACCCTTTAAATCAACATGGTATACTCCGGGATCAGCAGAATCTACACACCCGAATAATTTAGTATAAAGAGTGTTACTAAAAGAACCGGCTAAAGTCTCATTACATGTTCTTTTCATATACTCAGTACAAGTTACAAACTCAGGTTTATCTTGATAGTGTCCAAGAGGAACACCTTTTAAACAATCTTCACTTATAATAGATTTTATAGCCTTTTTAAGAAAAATTTTATTGTTTTTTTGTTGCAACCAATCATACAAAGATTCTAGCGATATATTATTTACATCAACATAACCCTTGGCATTACTAATTAACTCATTAGTAATACTTTCGGTTAAATTATCAATGAAAGCTTCACCTTTATCTTTTTTACTAAAAACACCGTTCCATAATCTAGAAGCAATGCCTGGTTTTTCAAGCTTATGAACATACTTAGAAATTAATTTACTTATAACGGGTTTTTCAGTTATAGACAAACCAAGATCTCCATTTGTTTCAAAAATCTCTCTTACACCATCAGCTGCCCTACTAATAAATGTAACTCTTCTAGTTTTGTCTTTGGCAGAAAGCCCCCAAAAAACATCTCTATTATTCCCAAAATAATTATAAAAAAGACTAACACAAAGATTCTTGTGACCTTTATCCATTGGCAATCCCCTGCTTTTCGCTAAAGACATTGTACTTTCTTTGCCAAAGTTTCGAGCAACAGCAATGACTACCCTTTTTTCATCACAGGATAATTCTGTAACAGCCATAGAATAAATATTTGATAAACTAAAAAATAATAGAAAAAAAATAACACCAAAAATAGCTAATCTTTTTTTTAGATAACCTTTCATATCATAACCTCCGATATATTGATTTATTAAATAACTTCCATTAATTTATTTATAACATAAAATAATACCCTTGTAAAAGGCCTAAATTAAATACAAAAAGTCGTTTTTATCAACTTAATCTGTAAAAAACTAACGATTATGCCCGAATTTATTGAAAAGCTTACATATATCATGATTATTACTATCGCAAGCTAATATTAAAGAAGTCTCACGATTCTGGCTTCTAACATTAACAAAAGCTCTATTTTGTAGCAATATCTTAATAGCTTCAAGATGCTTACCTCTAGTGGCATGATGTAGAGCCGTATCGCCATTTTCATCCTGTACATTGGGATCCATTCCATGCAATAAAAGCATTTGAATTAGGCTAGTATTACCGTTTCTACCTGCATCAATAAAGATTTTATTAATTATTGCTTCATAAGAAGCTAAATCTGGCTGACATTGCTGAAAACGCTTTAAAAGGTGGCAAAACAAGCATTTATGGTTTTTTCGCTCAAAGCATAACTCTTTTTTATAGTTTCTTCTAAATTCCGTTGATTGCCAAAACCAAGGGCCCCGCTTACTTTGAAGACAATCTGTAGCAGCACATAAAATCGCATAAAAAGGTACCTCTTTATGCGTACTAAGCTCAATGAGCCGAAAGATTGCAGCATGAGCCAGCTTGACCTGCCAAAGTTTGCCATTTAGCAAGCCCTGTGAAAAACAACATAGATCTCGAAAATTTGTTTCATATCCTGTGGGCACATGCGCAGCCGCTAAACCATATGGCATTTTTTGAATTAATTGAGCACCATTTAATTCCGGTTCAACTTCAATTACATACAACTTTTTTTTAAAAATACCACAGAGAAACTCAAACGTTTTATCAGTAAACCCTTTAGAAAAACTTACTTTAGACGTAAGCAAATTTGGAGATAAAGAATGAAATTTTACAAATAAAAAAGATAGAAAAAAAATAACTAAAAGTTTTTTAGACTTTATCATTTCAAACAAACCCTCTATATAAAATAATTGATACTAAAAAACTGGATTTTATCTATAAAATATAAATAAGCAAATATTACAATTAAAAAGATAGTTTTAAGAAAATTTATCTCATAAAAAAAGAAAAGGCCAGGAACTTATAAATAAGTTCCTGGCCAAAAATTAAAGGCTAAAATATTAGTTTATATTTATCCCCATATAAACGTCTTTGCCACCAAAAAAATCAACATTTTATTCAAAAGCGATGTATCTCCAGACATCTTGTTTTGTGTAGTAAGCTTTTCTTTTTCTAAGCGCCTACGTTCTATACAATATGGCTTAGTACATTCAGGCTGATCGCCATCAGGATTTTTACCCTGAGCAAAGCTTAACAATCTAGAAACATTATCATATAAATTTACAGTATAAGGAGAAATCCCTTTACCTAGCTCATCAAAACTAGGATGAGAAAATTGACTTCGTAACCTACTCATACCTCTAGCTAAATAGTCCTTATAAGAACCATTCAACAAACTTGATGCCGCTTTACCTGTAAGCTTGAATGGTGTACCCAAATTAATATCGCTAAATCTTAAACCATGATTATGTTTATAGCTAAAACCAATCTCAGCAATATTTAATAAAGCATAAGCTAAAGCTAATCTACCGATTTTTGTCTTCAAAAAGAAATGCTTTGTTTTAGCAAAAGAAGAACTCAATAAGCTCTTACCAGTATTCCAGCCAAACCTAGCGGTACCAGTAACAGTTTTACCTAAAAGCTTTTCTGTATTCTTCCAAGTAAAAGTATCCTTAGGACCATTCCAAAGTCTCCATTTAACAAACTCTCCACCTTTATTCCAAACTTTACCAACAACGGATCTTTGTTCCCACAAATTATCTCGTTCTTCTTTATAAGCTTCAACCAAAGATTTTAAAGAATCTAATTTATCTTTTTTTAATGGTACAAGTTTATTATCTTTATCTTTTTCTAAATGCTCTAAAATCTGTTTATTTAATGATTCCATCTGGTCTAACACATCTGTTTCAAACTTCCAATTAGAATCTTTTAAATTATTTTTCACAGCCTTATGAACAGATCTAAACTCATCGAGCTTAACTCCAGAACCATTACTATCTAAAAGATCTGTATTTAATTCTTGCAAAGTTCTTTCTATAGTAGATTTTAAATTGTCTAAATTATTAGAAACAGGAGTCTTCACAGGTTTCACAGGCTTTTTTATTTCTTGAGTTTTAACACTATCATCAGTGTTATCATTAAGAACAGCTGTATCTGGAACCGGTTCTACATTTAAATCTACAGGCTCTACAGGCTTGATAGGTTCTTCGTTTTTTATAACATATTTTTTGGTAAGCCAAGATTTTGTAGAATTAAACAAATAAGCTAAAGTTTTTGTAGCAGCTTTTCCAAAGCCTTCTTGAATCTCTTTTTTTTGTTTCTCAATAACAGGCTTTAAAGCTTTACTATTAGTATCAGCAATAACTATTAAATTTTTATAAACAGATTCTTTTAATTTCTTTGCATTACTCTCAATTTTATCAGAATCAGCTTTAAACTCATCAAGACGATATTTATTGAAACGATAAAAGAATGTCTCGGCACAAGTCTGAAACAGTTCATCAGAATTTGAATCTATAAAAGAACCTAACTCTTTGTTATCTTTTGCAATATCAGCTTTTAAGAATTTCACTGATTTATCTGCAAAAGCTTTAGCACTAACTCCCAAAACATTTTGTTCGGAATCAGTTAAAGATGATAAAGAATAAGTACTACCTATAGATGAAAATATTAAAAATAAGAAAATAAAAAGTTTGTTAAAAACTTTCATATTAAACCTCCATTTAATTAAATAATTTTTAAACCTCTATATGTATTTTACTAGAGACCGTATTGAAAGTAAAAGGCCCCCCTATAAAAAAAGTCCCCGGAATCAGAAGACCCCGGGGACTATAATAGAAGGTTATCATGAGCTTTTTTGAATCTTTTAAAACTCTATATAAAGCGTTTTAAACCTTCAAATTCTAAAAATCGAATTTCGCGTAAACTGAAAAAAACCAACCCTCCAGATTACAGCGCAGTCGTCGGAAAACCTCACATTTCCCAAGTCCTAAAAACAATGTACTATAAATAAATAAAAAATAAAAATGGGTATTTTGGTCAAAAAACTGGACCTATTAATACTGTTAGTAAGTATAATGATATAAAAGTAAGCTTTTAAAATCATTATGAAATATTAAGGGAGAAAATTATGGAAAAAATACATTATCTAAAGGATCTAGATCTAAAAAACAAGAGAGTATTTTTAAGAGCTGATCTAAACGTACCTATTGATAATAAAGAAATTATGCAGGATTATAGGCTAAAAGGGATATTACCAACAATAAAGTATATCCAAGAGCATGGTGGCAAAGTAATCCTGGCAACCCATATAGGCCGTCCAGAAGCAGCAAAAGAGACTAACTACTTTGATAAAAAGCTTTCAACACAGATACTAATACCATGGTTTGAAAAAAATAATTTCAAAATAAAACTTGAACGTGACCTAATTGATGCAGAAGCTGAAAGTCATAAAGATTTTGATCAGATACTAATGCTTGAGAACTTAAGGTTCTTTAATGGGGAAAAAGGGGACGTAAAAGAAAGAAGTCGCCTAGCTCAGCTACTCTATAATACCGCAGATATTCACATAAACGACGCATTTGGGCTAACCCATCGCAAAGACTGCTCAGTAACAGACCTGCCCAAACTATTTGAACCAAGCAAGCAAGGGTTTGGATTATTAATAGAAAAAGAGATAAAAGCACTGAATAAACTAAAAGAAGAAGCAAAACAGCCCTTTTTGTTAATTTTAGGCGGAAATAAGATAGAAGATAAAATAAAGATCTTGGATAATTTCTTAAAACAACCAAAAGCTAATCGTATACAAACAATATTAATTGGCGGCAAAGTTGATGAAAGTTTTGTAAAAGATTTTTTAGAATTTGCTAAAAAAGAAGAAATTAATATTTTTTTGCCTGAAGATTATATCAAAATAGACGGGATTCCTGTTGATATTGGCCCCAAAACAATAAAAACCTTCGAAAATGTGATAAAAACAGCAAAAACCATTTTTGTTAATGGTTCTATGGGAATTTATGAGAAACCAGAATCGGCCGAGGGAACAAAGGCTATATTAAAAGCAATATGTGCCAGTGATGCCTATACAGTTGCCGGAGGTGGCGACTGTGTTGCTGCTATCTATAAGTTTGGATTACAAGACAAATTCGATTTCTTGTCTACCGGCGGTGGCGCTACACTTGCTTATTTGGGAAATTAATCAGCCCCAGCATACGCAGGGGCCTAACATAGTTACGCCATACCGCAAGGATATGGCTTATTTGTAAAATTTTCATATAAGCTGCACCTTTTCGGTGCTGCGATATTGTGTTAGACCCCTGCGTATGCCGGGGTCACGCTACAAAAACCTTTTTGAGATCCTGCTTATGATATTCATCTGAACGGCAATATTTAGGATAATCACGTGGGTCATATTCATATAAGGCCCACTCGCGCCCTTGCCATAAACGTATAAATAAATCTTTGGATTTAACACCATCGGCATATGATCTATGTCCATAAGTGATAGAAAGTTGCTTCAAGGCCTCGCTTGTGCTTTTACCTTTTTGATCCAATAAATATATAGCTGCAGCTTCACCGGTTCTATCAGCACCACCTTGGCAGTGAATAAGAATTGGATATAAGCTCTTATCTGCATAAATATCTAAAAGTTTTCTAAGATTCTCTCTACTTGGTAACCACATGGCACTCATAGAAATATTAATGAGCTTTACACCCTTTTCTCTGGCAACACGATTCTCATTTTGCCACCATTCTCTATCTTTGTTTTCACCACGTAAATTTACAATAGTTTTGATATTATGCTTATCAATATAATACCTGAATCTATCAGCAGTAAGCTGTTTAGATCTATAAAGTTTACCCTCATCTACTGTATAAAAGTTATTAAAAACATCTTTTACACTATTAAGGTTTCTTTTATTGAAATCGTTTAAATGAGAAAATATCGATTTAGACTGTAATTCAAAACTTGAAAAACAGCTAAATATTAAAGATAAAATCAAAAATTTGTTGTTTTTAACCATAATTTGTCCCTCCATTTATGGCCTTTTACAATAAAAATCATACATTTTATACTGTTAGTATAATATTAATATATTTTATTATTTACGTTAAAACAAATGGTGGTTATAATGGATGGTTTAAATTTTAAAAAATTATTATCTTTTGCGCTAATAATTTTATTACTTCCTTCATGTGCTTATCAAACAAAAAAAATCTTTTTAGAAAATGATGTTAAGATCTCTTACAACGAGAACAAAGAGAACGTTGATCTTAATATCAAATATATAGATAACTCAGATAGTAAAAGCTATTTCTCAAGCTTTGTACCATTACAAATTCAAATCAAAAACAAGAGTAACGATTCTTATATATTAAAAGCTGACAATATAAGCTTAAATATCGCAACCTTAGAACAATTAAAAAAGAAAGTTCCTAAAGTAATCTTGAGCTCTTTTGTTCCAACAGGGGCACTTCTTGTAGGTGCTGCTTTTTGGTGGCAAGTTTGTTTACCATTGGCTGCTGCAAGTGCTGTTCTTGGTGGAGTCACGGGTGAAATGCAAAATAAAAGCACAAAGCGACAGTTAGATCAAATTGCTTTTTGTGCAAAACAAGAAGCTGAGATTAAGGCACATACAACTTTTTGCAAGTTAGTATTTATAGAAAAAGATGAATATTGTCCTAAATTTGATTTAAAACTCATAAACACAAGTAATAAAGAGAATTTAGGGTTCAGCCCGCTGTTAACAAACGATAGTAGTAACTTTATTTATAGGTTTGGATTATGAAGATGAATAAAAAAATTATAATAAGTTCTTTAGTTTTAGTATTTAGCATTGTCTGTTACATGTTCTTTAAGCAACAGAAAAATCTACAAAAAATAGAACTAAATAAAAATAATTTAGTTCTAAACTCAAAGATTCTGACAAATGCAGAGTTTACACAAAACTTTAAAGGTCTAAACTATTTTCAAAATAGAGATACAAGAAACAAATACAAAGCACTTTTGTTGGATATAGAAAACAAAGGTGACAAAGAATATATTCTTTATAAAAATGGTATAGATTTAAATTTAATTAGACCTGAAAAAATCAAAAAGAATCTAAAAGTAAGTGATACTATTGTTCCAATGTTAGCCTCAGGCCTAATAAGTACCAGCTTTATTTTTTACTTTGGCTTTGCTTATGTTCCAAGTACTATTGCTGCAATCGCAGGCGGAACAACAGCTAGCAGTTTATTTAATGTAAATCAAAATAATAGTAATTTAAAAAATAACATTTCTAATAAATCTTTTGATCTATTACACGGAATTTTAGTTCCAGCTCAAGAGAAGGTGCGTACAGTTTTATTTTTGAAAAAAGAAGATATTAGGGATAATTTTGAAATAAAATTAATAAATAAAACTGATAACATTTCTGAATCTTTTCGCGTTATGATGTAAAAAATAAACAAGTTTTTTAAGCTGCTACACGCCCGGCAAAGAAGGGACCATAAGACCTTGTTGCCAAGTTAGCAGCATGCCAGCTG
>Ga0075122_10001498_pt1 | contig 16621 bp, 26 predicted proteins | sample AntAceMetag02UKB_FD_69790 | JGI IMG/M metagenome (GOLD analysis project Ga0075122, IMG submission 69790) | Saline lake microbial communities from Ace Lake, Antarctica - Antarctic Ace Lake Metagenome 02UKB | ecosystem: Environmental > Aquatic > Non-marine Saline and Alkaline > Saline | place... | reverse complement strand
ACAGGAGACTTAACGGTTAGCGGAATAGGAAACGATAATCAATTAATTACAACTGATGCTGCAGGGAAATTAATTTCTGAATCAACTCTTGTATTTGATGCAACTGGCTTAGGAGTAGGAACAGCAAGCCCAGATCAAAAACTTCATGTGTTTGTTGTAGATACTGAACTCACAGCAAATGCAGTTGCAAATGTTATAATAGAAGATACAGGGAGTAGTGGATTATCTTTTTTGGGGGATGTTGCCGCTGTTCAGTATATCTTTTTTGGAGATGATGATGATAATATAGGTTATATTAAATATGATCATAGTACAAATGATATGATTTTGCGGGCAAATAATGTTGCTAATCAATTAGTTTTAGATTCAACTGGTAGGGTTGGTATAAAAAATGCAGCACCTTCATATGGACTTGATGCAAATTGTACAGGAAGATTTGTTAATGCTTTATATTTAGATGAAACTATTGGTACAACTAATTATGAAAGTGAAACGATAGGATGGCGAGGTACTTATGCAGGTGCATTTGACTTTAGAAGTATATATACTGATGAATTAATTGCAAAAACATTTATTGCAGATATTGATTTAGCCTTACTAAGTGGTACAATGGTAAGTAAGTCAATTACTCAAGTAAGTAGGAATTTTACTGTGCCCGCCGTAGATAGTACAGCTAATTTATACGTTGAAGCAATACCAGGATTTCCAACATCAAAAACATTTGAATCTGGTGATTATATTCGTTTACAAGTAATTAACAGAACAGGTGGGGGATTGTTATGGCTTAAAGTATATGGAACAGTTGATGCAGGAACGCTTGTAGATGGTGGTGCTACTGGAGAACAGTATTACACATTCACAACTAAATATTGTGGACTTGCTGGTGCAGCTGAAGGTGAAACAGTATATGCAGGAGCAGGTGCACAAGACTTAGGGGTGTCAGGAAATGGATACATTCAATCAGAAGCTGGTGATTATAATTTAAGTACGCCATATATTCAAACAGTGACATGGGAAACAGACCCTTTTACACCAGCAAATCTTAAGGTACGTACAAGGATGGGGAACCTTACGGGTATTACTAATCAGACAGGATTTGGATTAGTTACCAGAAAAGACAATACTAATTATATAAGCCAATGGTGGAATACAGATTCAGACTGGGGTATAAGAGGGGTTGTGGCTGGAGCAGAGGTATTTAAACTTGGTGATGAAAATTTCATTGCTGGGTGGACTATTGATGAAGAGAAAATCTCAAAAGATATCACAGCAAATAGGCATATGAGATTAAATGCAAAAGATGATTCATATCCTGAAGGTTTCCAATTATATAGAAATAATACAGATTTATCCGTTGATGATCCAAAGGTTGTTCAAGTTGGACAATTATATGAACAAGGAAATTCATTATCAATTGGAACAGATTATGGTTTTCAGATTAAGCAATTAAAAGCCGGCCCAACTTATGCCGATTTAGTTTATTTTGGTGCAGATGCAAGACATATTGCTGGGTGGAATATTGATACAGATGCATTATATACAGGTGATAAGGTTGTAGCAGATGATTGGTCACCTACTGGTATTACATTAGCTAGTGATGGTGCTATACATGCCCCAAACTTTTATGTTAATACCGGTGGTGAAATTGGATTGAGGCAGGTTGAAAGTGTGTTATTCAAAACAGATGCGGCTGATAATGGAATCAAAATATCAGGTACGGAAATTTGGGAAAACGAAAACCCAGCATCGAGTTATACGTGGATTAATAAATATGGATACAATGGAGGCGATACTCAGAGTCGACAAACGTTAATCGGAAATGGAAAAGGAATTTCATTAGGTAATTTTGATGGTATTAATAATAGGGTTGTTTTAGATGCTGATGCTCTATGGTTTAAAGGAACCATAACTATTGATGATGCTGTGGGCATTGGTGGAGCATTGGATGTTACAGGCGCGGTAGATTGTGATGCTCAATTATCTACTGGCAAAGGAATAGGAATAGGACTCGCCGCGAGTGCAACTTATCCGCATTTGACAATAGCTAATGATGAAGCTTCTGGATATGCTGCAAACATTCAAAATGATGGAAATAATATTAATAGGTATGGATTAAGAATCCAATGCGGGATGGATACACCAACCGATGCTGATAGTCATGCAATACGTTTTTTTGATGGGAATGGTAGTTATTTAGGAGCGTTGTATTTTGATAGTGGTCACTTAGCGATTGATTACGCTTCTGATGCTAAATTAAAAGAAAATATTAAAGACCAATCTATTGAAGGGTTAAGTATTATAGAGCAAATGCAATATCGGTCATTTAATTGGAAAAGAGATATTAAAAAAGAAAGGACGGAAGTTCATGGTTGGATTGCAGATGAGATTGAAGAAATTTTCCCTGAAATGGTTGGGCATGATACAGAAACAGGGATTAAGACAATCAAGGAATCAAAAATTATACCTGTAATGATACAATCAATAAAAGAACTAAACAATAAAGTCAAAATTTTAGAATCTAAATAAATTGTTTAACCAAAACAAAGGAACTATTATGAATATTAAATTATCAGTAAAAGACAGGCTCCAGCTTCCTAGTCTATTACCTAAACAAGGTAGTATGATAGGTTTGGAAATAGCCAGAAACATTCAAGACAAAACAAAGTTCACATCTAAAGAGATTGAACTATTACAATTCAAAGACCGTCCGAATGGAGGAGTAGAATGGTCAGCTGGTTCGGAAAAACCTTTTGAAATTGAGTTTGAAAGTACTGAAGTGAAACTTATCAAAAAAGGAATTGCCCAGCTTGACAAAGCTGAGCAGATTACTTCAGATCAATATGATTTATGTAAACGTATTAATACATTAAAAACATGAAACAAATATTATTAATATTAATTTGCCTGTTCTCCGTAAGCTGTATGACAGTTAAACGGATTGAGCGAAATTGTGATCAGTTTGAACAGATATGTACAACAGGAAACACAGATACAGTAAGGATTGAAAATACGGTTGTGGTGACTGAGAGGGATACAGTTATTAATTTTTACTTTCCAAGGGATACAGTATATTTGGAAACTCCAGTAAACGTTCCACCAAAAGTAAACAGAGGATTAATTAATTCAAAGGTATCTTATTTGGAAGCTGGGATGGCTTGGAGTACTGCTCAGGTAGAACAAGGCGTTTTAAAGCATTATATTGAGTCAGGGGATACTATCCTACGGATACAGGTAGATAATGGTGTAAAAATGATTAAAACCCTACGTACAGAGTTAAAAGTGAGTAAGTCTTATATCCCTATAAAGGAAAATTCGAATTGGGCAAATCTTTGTATTAAAATAGTGTGGGGATTGCTTGTAGTAATTATTCTGGTGTTAGGATGGTTAGTATTGAAGTACAAGAGTAAATTGTTGGGAATAGCTAAAAAGTTGTTTTAAAGTTTGTCCTGCCAACTTTCTAGTATCTTATGTATTTTCTTTGGGTTGTTTACTTTTTGCCACAGGAACCCTCCTGATGAGTGATGTTTGCCTGTCATTGCTTTGCTGATATTCCCTTTGGTTACATTGGTGCGTCTGGCAGCGACTGATAGACTTTTATGTATTTGTATTAGGTTTCCAAACTCATCTAATTGCATTACTGGTTGACGCTGCCTGCCTTGCTGTCTTCCTTCTTCCCAACCAATTACATAAACCCAGCTGATTCGTTTCTTTATGAAAGCAAAACAGAGTTTCCTTGGTAACCGGAAATACTTTATAATTTCAGTAGTTATGGCTTCAACTACGTGTTGTGGATCCATTATATTACCTCTGTTATTCCTTTCCTAATCTTGGTTTCAAACACTTTATCAGCATATGAAGCCAATATCGGCTCATGGGTAATAATTATAAATTGTATTCCGAGCTTTTCACTTATTTCTTTTATCATTTGAGAAGCCTGTTCCTGATGATTTGCACTGAGAAACCTTAACGGCTCATCTAGTATAATTACATTCCTGGATTTAGGACGTTGCATTGACCATGAAGCAATCCGCAAAGCAAATGAAGCTATATCAACAGCCCCTCCTCCTGAAGCCCCAAGTGGATCAAACCGATAACCACCCCTGTCAAAGTACAAATCACATTCAGTTTTATTCCTACGCTGTACAAAATCAACTATTAATTTATAAGGATTTACGAATACGGCTTCCAATGCCAGGGAGGTAATATCGGATATATGAAAAGATAATTGTTGTTGAGTTTTGATTCCTACCTCCCGGATAATCTCTCTGGCTTTTTCGTGCCGTTGCAATTCCCGTTTCTTTTCCTTTACTGCCCGGTTGGTTTCAGTAATGGTTTTTTCAATTTGTAATTGCTGTCCCTTTTGCTGTTCAAGTTGGGAGCGGAGGGTTTTAATTTGAAGGTCGTTGGTCATTTTTCAGTTGTTTCACTTTCATTTACCTTGAGTTCTGTCTGACATCCTATTATCCATGCAGCTAATTTAATTAATAAAGCTCCTAAAAAGAATCTAATTTTAAAGACCGTTATACCAGTTATGGTTATTTCTAACGTAGATCCTTTCATTACTTCATTAACAGCAATGGTTCTAGTTATCTTTTTCATAACTCATACTTTTCATTCAGTTCCTTTACACCTTTTTCAATCTTCTCATTAAGGGCTGTAATTTCTTGTCCTAACTTTGTGTATTTCGTTCTGCCCTCTTCAAACGAAGGACAATCCCATTTCTCTTTTAAGTCTTTCATTAACTGTTTTTGTGTGCCAGTCAGTTCAGAGATTTTAGATTTTGCCTCGTCAATCTCTTTTTTCAGTTCTAATAATTCGTTTTCATCCATTTTATAATAGTATTATACAAATTAAAAATTATCAAATGTAAATCTAATTACAAATGGGATATCCACTCCATCTGCAAATAATCTCATTACCGGAGGAGGGGCAAATGATTGCATTCCTCTATCCCAGTAAGTTGTGTTGCCAATATACCCAATATTTAATCCTCTGGTTAAGTTGTAAGTTATATCAAATAGAATGAATCTCCAAATGGCCTCAACGACGGGTACTAATAACCAACTGGTATTTGAGTTTTTCATTGCAGGAATATACAGAAAGTGATCCCCAATAGATGTAGCTTGAAAAGCCTTGCCTGTCATCATTTGATTCTGGTTCCCGTTTGTCTTACCGTTATCGTATAATCCATCACCTATTGCTTCAGTTACCGTCGCAAATATAGCAATACCAGTTACTTTCCATGGAATTAAAGCTTGCTTCTTTGTTTTAGCTACCTGACCATAAGTGGATTTATAAGAGTATTCTTCTATCGGTTCAGTCTTTAACCATGTTGAAAATTCATAACTCATTTGACAGTTAGCTATCCCAAATGTCAGAATCAGTAATAATGTGAGTAGTGTTTTCATAACTTTAATTCCTTTTTCCTGGTGCATATAAAACTAATGTATCCCAATCTATTTCTTTTCGTTTCCACAATCGCCAAGCAAATTTCCGGCGTTCTATTGGATGACAATTAGCAAGTAACTCCTCCCAAGTCATATATCTTACTACTGGTTTGAGGTGCTTGTTAAAAGCCCTAATGTTAATTTCCATTTCCTGTCGTAATGGCATTGGATTTGATTCGGTGTGTTTTATTTCCATAGTTTTATTTTTCAATTGCGTTCATTACTATATCTTTAATTGAATCTCGTACTTCATTGTGAGAAAAGAATCGGTTTAAATTCTCCTGAAAACTTACAGCAGCCTCCCATTCACTATCCAGTTGACTAATGAAAGCATCAATTCTCCCGTCCCTTTCCTGTTTATTCTCTATATGCTCCCTACTAATTACATTCTCCTTAATCGGTAAGTAAACAGGTTCTACGGTATTCGTTTCGGCATACCAAAGATATACCCTTGGTTTATGATTGATTTGGTCTGCAAATTGCCGAGTTAAACTACCTGGATTGACTAATAATCTACCTTCATATTGTTCTACAAAGGCTTTGTGATTATGACCTGTTAATATCAAATCGTATTCAGGATATTTTCTAAGTAGTTTTCCAGCCATTGGATCAACACAACCCGGCCAAGGTGTTTTAGCCTGGTAAGTCATCACGTGCCAAACCAATATATTCTTACCTTGAAATTGAGGGGAAATTAATATATTATCAATCTTATCTTTTGAGGGTTCTTGTCCCCAATGACATTCATATAATACACCTAATCTTTTTGCTTGTTTCAAAGTATTAATACCACACTTGTAAACTAATTCCAATGAATGTTGTGGAAGATCGTGGTTTCCGTATATTGTCCAGAATTGATCTGGTATATGTTCAATAGTTTTAGAAAGTAAATAAGGTGAAGGTTTCCAGTGGTGAAACAAATCACCAGCAAGTAATACAGGACAATTATATTTCTTTTGTAAGGCACTTATAAAATCAACCTTTATCCACTGAGCAGATTCATGATTATCTGTGCGACAAAAAGGCTGATCCTCTCGTAAATGGAAATCAGCGGCCAGGATAGCAGAAGGGGTTTTATTTTGTTTAGTCCTTTTCATTTCTTTTTAATCGGTTGTGAACATAACGGGCAAACATCCGGGAAGTTATCAGTAAACGTCTTTTCCATTGTTTTAAGGCTACTAACATCAGTTTTTAAGACGTTTTCCGTATTAGTAATATTATCTATTAACTTTTCAATAGAGTCCTTTAAATCGTTTAATTCTGCCTTTTTAACAAACATACTTAACAGATCATCAACAGGCTTTTCAGCAGAGACAATATAATTATGATCTTTGATAGTCTCCTCAATACTTTTCAAGTCCTCAATCAACGCATCTAACTGGTTTTGTAATGCTACTATATTTCCACGTTCATCTATCCACCCCAATACTTTATTCAACTGAGGTTCCAGGGTAAGGATTTCCGATTGAGTATCAATAAGCTCCTGAGTAGCTAAGATTGCTTCAATAAGTGTTTTTAATAATCTACTGTTATTAACCTTTTGTAGGAACCTAGTTTGCATATCTTCCAACACCTCAACATCGGTTTCAAACTTTTCTAAATGAACAAACTTTTTTAATTCCTCTTCTGCCAGTCCAACTTGATCCTCTTTAAAAGTAATTGTATGTTGTATATCGTTAATTTCTTTCTGAACATTTTTCAATCCACTATCAATTTGATCCAGGTGAGCTATTTTGTTAAAATGTTTTGCAACGTCTCCCGGAGTTGAACTTAATAGAAAGTGCGAATCTAGTTGTTGTTGTAAGTTTATATCATTTAGATTAAGTAATTCTGTTATATCATTTGGAACATCTGTACCAAAAGCTGCATATTTAATACCGTCTTTTTGATATAAGTTTCCATGCTTATCAGATTTGATTCTACGAACAGGTAGATTATCAACAGTCAATTCTACTGTGGTATCTCCTCCCCAGTCTGAACGGAATTCATCTCCACTTGGACGATTAAATACTAACCATTTCAAAGCCCTTATAATAGAAGTTTTACCGCTATCCGTGGCTCCTATTATAACGTTTACACCATCAGAGAATTCCAGATTGGTTTTCTTGTGGCTTTGGAAGTTGGTTAATGAAAGTTGCTTTATCATATTACTATATTATACAAATTTTATATTGAATGAATATAAGCCTTATACAAACTAAAAAATCTATCAGCATCCATAATCACTACAGGCTTTTTTCTACTACGTTTACAAACCAATAACCAATCAGTGCCTTTTCCCTGGTTTTCTTTTGCCTGTTCAATCCAACCATGTACTGCCCAGGATTCCTGAAATTTACATTCAACGGAAAACGGAAACAACTCTCTGACTTGACTTTCCATTCTAACATCGGTTCCACTTTGTCCCATCGGTCGGGATTCAATCGGTTTGTCATCTCCGGAACTACCCCATTCATATCCTGTTATTTCGGATACCTTTGCACAGACATATTGTTGTAAATGCCTGCCTTTAGCTTTAGCAGATTGGACTGATATTCGTTTTTTCTTATTATGTTTTGTTCTCTGCATCTTTCCTTTTCTTTATACTAAAATAAGTATTCTCCTGTCCAGGATCACGATATCTGACAGCTTTCCAAAGCCGATAACAAATCCAGATTAAAATGATTACAATGCCAATCCAAGCGTATTCAACCAGTGTTTCCATCTTCTGTGGTTTTAAATGTTTCTAATCGTAATGTATGTAATTCTTTCAATGCCTTGGTCAAATATTCAACTATAAAAGGTTTTCTGGTACTATCCATTAATTCAGAACAATCAGATAGTATCTTTTCCAACGCTTCATGAATTTTGCCTATTTCTATTTCTGTCATAATCTGGTTTTGAGGTTTGGTTTTTGTTCTTTTCATTGGTTTCAATTTGTTCTTCTAGCCATTGAATGTAATCATATAAATATTTAAAATCTGAGTGATACCTAATTAAATTGATTTCTTTGGATATTTGTATCCCGGTATCTTGTTGGTATTTTAAATGTAGTTCGTTCATCTTATTTTAGGTTTACGTTCAGTTTCAAATTTGCTTTCTATGGTTTCCCACAGGTCGATTACGTCATTTTTCAATCGTTGTTCTAATTTCTCATCTTCAATGCTTTTTATAGCTTCATTAATAGAGTTACAAAAGAATCCTCCACAATCATACATATTATTTTTGGTATAATCTTTAATAAATTGTAAGTTTTCCCGGATGTTGTCAACTCCATAATCAAAAATTATAGTTACAGGAGTAGTACGATAAGGTTTCCAAACAGATGACTTAAATACTTCCACTTCAATCCTTACACCAATAACATGAGAGATAACTTTTCCAGCAACTTTCTTTTCATCCTTAATTTTTTTGGTAATATCGGTTCGTAATCGTAAGCTGGCGTAAAACGGTATAGCTTCTCCTCCTGGACTTTTATACTTCGGTCCAAATGAATTCAAAGTCTGTCGTATTTGATTACTACAAACCATTAAGTAATTATTCTTTGTTAATATCCGGCAGGTTTTACGACATTCCTCACTGAATTCCTTTGCTCTACGCATTCCCATTTTATCCCCATCTTCATTATCCATTTCTAAATCAGTAGATAATGCAGCTAAACTGTCGGCAAATATACCATTGACTCCTTTTCCTTCGGGGGCCCATTTTCTTACTGCCTTGAATACTTCGGGTACGAGATCAGGTGTACTATAATTCATTTTATCAGTATCCAAATCAAATATACGGGCAAACTGTTTATTTAACCTGGCTTCAGGATCATGAAACATTACTTCTCCCTTTTGACGTTGTATGGCTCCGGCAATTTCTGATAACAATACGGTTTTACCTGAGCTGGCTGGACCAAATATTTCAACCAGTATTCCTGCAGGTATTCCTCCTCCTCTAACTCTACCACCTGAAATAGCTAAGTCCAATAGAGTAGATCCTGTACTAATCATTTTACCAACATCACCGTCATACTCAGCTTTCTTTTCAGGTTTTCGTGATACCTTTGCCCGGACTTGTCGGCTGAGTTTTATGTTTTTGGTTCGTTTCACATCAATCCTGTTAAAATTGTTTCAATATTTTTTTCATTAACCTCTCTACTCTGCAGTAAAGCTTTCAATTCTTTTTTAAAAGCCATTTTACCTTCCCATTTCTTTTGTTCCTCACGGGCTTTCTTAATGATTAACTTTATTAATGCCGGCTCCTCTTCCATCTGGGACTTATACCAATGTTGAATCTCATTTTTTATTACAACAGTTTTGGTAATACCATGAGCCAAGGTGTACAGAGTAATATAGTCCGAAACCTGCCGAGGCACATGAGCCCCGACAAGCTTGGTTTCTTCTGGCTTTCCTTTTTTACTGGTTGCTTTTAGAATAGACATTACTTATGTTTATCTTGTTCGTCACCGCAGTCATCCCATACTTCACACTGTGCACAATCCTTATGCTCATCACAATCCTTTCCAAATACGTGGCCGTACGGGCATTTGTTGTCGGGGTCTTCTTCCGGTTCTTCACGTTTCCGGCGAGTGCGTTTTGGTTTTTCCTCTTCAACTTCTTCTTCCGGTTCTGATTCTTCTCCTTTGTGCTTTCTTTTACGTGTTGGAGGAGTTTCTTCTTCTGGTTCTTCTTCCCTGGATTTCCTTTTTCTGGTAGGGGCTTCTTCCTCCGGTTCTTCTTCTGCTGTATCCTCTTCATCCAGTTCCAAGAATTTAGCTTCCAATTCCTTATAAGAAAGAATATTTAATACTTTATCCAGGTTTGGTATGTCATCCAAAATATCTTCTGTATATTGTTCATCGCGTTCACTTGGAGTCACTTTTCCAAGCTCGGCAAATTTATTTTTCCCAATATTTGATTCATCAAACCGGCATTTCATTGTCAATCCTTCTTCCAAGTCCGGGAATACTTCAAACTCCTCATCCTCTTCCAGGGTGTTATTGATTTCCTCCTGGCATAGATATTGTGACATATCCATTATGTGCGGTTCAACTTCATGTTTCTTGGAATCCAATGGGATTACACAATACAGATTTCTTTTGGATTGTTTCAGGGCATCTGTATCCTCTTTATCAGCTTCCTGTCGAATTAACTCTGCTCGCTTTTCACATACCGGACAAGCTTTGCCGATAGAAGTCAAACAAACAACCTTATCATTATCCACTCCAATATTCCTATGAATTTTAAATGGGAGTTTATACCACAGACTTCCTGGTACAGCTATTTCATCCTCTACATTACGATCAGGATGTCGTTTGCTGGTTACTTCGTAAGGCATGAAATCCAGCTTTACCGTACTTTTTGCTTCTGGATTGAATACACTCACACCTTTTGGTAAATTCAGATATCCATAGCCAGATACCTGACGTTTAGAATCCTTATTTACCTTTCCTCGAAAACTACTTTTCCTCTTTTTTGCCATTTTGTTTTTGTTTAGATTTGTTTTTAAAATGTTTCATCACTCCATCAATACAAGCAGCCGTTATAACTCTTCCCATTATGTACAACACACATAAAAAGATTACTCCTAAAGCTGCCCCGTTTAATATTTCTTTTATCATGATTATTTAGTTCTTTTTCTGTTTAATCGTTTTCCAATTCCACTATCAACTTTCTTTTGTTGTTCATGCTTTTCCCATTCCTGAGATATATCTCTTGGAGAACGTGGTCCAGCAAAGTATTGTTGTCCATTTAACTTAACTAGGTTTTCCAATGATGTTTTCTTTACGTCCATAGCTTTTACAGCTCCTTTGGCTGTATTGTTTTCAAACCGGGCTTCAGTACATTCTTTGAAAACGTTTTTATGATTATCCTGTAATAAGATTGTATTTTTAATTACAGTATCTGTTATCTTAGTTATTCCAAACTTTTCCGGATCATTACGAATTTCTTTATCTAATTTAGCATCAGTAAATATCAGTTTTTCTTTTTCGGCATCCTCATCTTTTTGTGTTTGGGCTTGATGTTTGGTGTACTGTAAAGTTAATCTGCTTTGTTCTAACCACTCCACATCTAATTGTGAAGGATCTATTTCGGTGTCTTTTTCGTAGTTCATATCATTTAATGTTTTGTTGTTATAAAACGTCTCATATATAAATTTTTGTATATTGTATTACCGCAAGTAAGCATAGTATCATTTCTTGTGATAAAAAATAAGGTGTCCCCAACTTCAATTAAACCACTCGTAGGAAGAATAAAGTTTACGTTTACTTCATAAAAACTTTCTGAAGTAATTCCAAGAAGAACTGGTTTATTCTTCAATGATTCTACCTGACCTTGTTTATATCCTTTATTATAAGCATTATTCATATTTTCAGTATTTAATCGGCTATCTAATGATATTAAATATATCATAAACCCAATCAAAATTACAACTATAATACTAAGTGTGCCCGTTTTCATATCATTTAGTTTTTAATTACTGTATAACAAGCCAACACCAATCCTGGAAAACCTGAGTTCCAAAATGGATTAACAAATTCTTCCAGCACCAAACCAGCCCTTACGTTATCTGATTTTAATAATACTGATTGTGCATAACCTAATACGTGACGGCGGATACTTTCTGGTTCCTCCTCCCTGAGCCCACTTAATATTTCACGGACTTCTTTCCAACTTCTTCCAGCACCAACCAATGCTCTACACAATTCAATACTCTGTGATTGAACTGCTTCGGCTTGTTTTGATACTTCCAAACGGTTTTCAGGTTCAGCCAGTAATACTTGTTCTAATATTTGTAAGGCATTGCGTGGATGCCCAAAACTATCCTGAAATATTTGTTCATATATTTCTTTATTGCAAGTTTCATCTTCTGCCTTTACCACGCTTCTTAACAATCCAAACATCTGCCGTTCATTCAGTGGACGGACTTGGAATTGAGCACAGCGTCCTTTTATTGTTGGTAATAACCTTTGTGGTTCGGTTGTACAGAGTATAAAGTAAACATGCTTTGAAGCATCCTCCAACATTTTTAACAAGGCGTGTTGTCCAGCTGTTCCCATCTGATGTATTTCGTCTAACAACCAAACTGAACAAGCCCCTTCTAATGATTTATATTGAGCTTGTTTACGGATTTCACGTATGGTATCAATACCACGGAAGTCAGCTGTATTAACTTCCCGGAAATCATTTCCTTTACAACCAAGTTCCGTAGCTATGATCCTGCCTATCGTTGTTTTTCCGCATCCGGTTGGACCGTGTAATAAAAACGCATGGGAGCATTTTCCTTTGTCTGATAACATTTCCTGTAGTAAAGGAATCATATCTGAATTGCCCCTGATGTCTTCCAGCTCTTTTGGTCTGTATTTGTGGTATAGGCTCATTATTCGTATATTTTTATTTTTAATTTCTGTTCTAATCCTTTTACAGCTTTTTTGATTAGTTTATCTCCTGCTTCGTCATCCTCTCCTTTTATATCATCATCTGGATTTCTTTCATCTCTTCCCCAAGCCCAAGAATGTACATTTGGACAACCTTCCATTTGCCAGGTTTCAATAATAGCTTCTAATAATTTTTTTTCATGTTTAGTTAATTCCATAATATTTCTATTTACTATATTATACAAAAAATTAATTTAACATATAAATTCTTTCTTTTCAGCCCAACTTTCATCCACTCCCGACAAATCCATATCAACTGAAAGCGGTACTATTATCCATTTCCAGGCTTTCGGCAAATCCTCACAAGTTACTCTACGAACTGTTTTAGCTACCTTATGTAATTCATCCGGGTGTGCATCTAATACTATTGAGTCATGCACTTGTCCGATTATTCTTGTATCCCATTTTTCTTCCCTCATTATTCTATCAATTTCTATAAACGACCAAAGCAAGCAATGGAATGCTGCTCCCTGTACAGGATAATTAACTATCTTTTTTCTATTCATTACTCCACTACACCGGAATCCAGTTTTCAAATCAATGTATCCATATTTCTGATACGCAGCCCACCAGTGTTTTTCCCAACGTATATGATCTGGAAAACGGCTGGTTTTAAAATCCTCTTCAATATCTTTTAAATGCTCTTCGAATTGAGAATATGATTTTATTCCTTTTTCTATTAAGTGATCTGCTAAAGTTCCTTCAGGCATTTTAATTCCTTGCCCCGCTTTCCATTTGCTTTGTGGTAATTCTCCCCATCGACAAGCCACTCCCTCTGCACAATTTTTGTAATAATCTCCGTAGAACTCAGGAAATACAAAACCATTCTTCGTGGCATCTCTTAATACTTTATGTTCTGGTATATGTTTGTTTAGATTTGGAAGTTTAAATATTTGTTTAGCCATGTCGGCGTGCATATCACTTGCAGGATTATTCATGTATTTTAACAGATTTGGATCCTGTGAATAACACGTGATAATCTTTACTTCTAACGCACTGTAATCTACTTCCAGTAGTTGATGTCCTGGGCGAGGATATAATGCCTTACGGCACGTCTTCATAGCCTCCTCATCCCGTCTAGGAATGTTTTGAAAGTTTGGATGATCACTACTTGAACGGAAGGTACGAACCAGGTGTAAATTAAATGAAGGATGAACATATCCGTGGACTTGCTCCCTAAGGAAAGCATCTAGGTAAGTATCCCTAACTTTTTTTAGTTTCTTTATTTCTAATATATCATTTAGCTCCGGGATGTTTAATAGTTTTAACGATTCATCATCTGTAGAACCTTTTCCTGACTCTGTTTGTTTTGGTGGTTCAAGGTTTTTTATGTTGTATAAATAATAAGCCAGTTGAGTACCGGAATTTATGTTTGGTTTACTTTTGCTGTGATGTTGCCAATGTCGGTAAAACTTGGTTTCATAGAGTTGATTTTCCAGACGTTCTATTTTCTTTGTCAACCGGGCTTTTTTCTTTTCAGCATATTCAACATCAATACGCATTCCTTGACTTTCGGCTCTTGTAAAAGCTAAAACGCCTTTGTGGATCAAGTCGTATGCCTGTTTTGTTTTAGGGTTGATTGTCATTTTAATATTGACTTTTTTAAAAAAGCATCTATTCTTTCCTCAAATTCTTCTCCATCTACTCTATTTTCCACATAAAAATTTAATTCAATGGCACTTATATGAAAAGCCCCACATCTTTGTAAATCTAATAGTATATTTTGAGCCTCTAATAATAATTTATCTTTATCCATAATTCATAATTTTTAAAATGGTAAATCATCATAATTCATTTCTTTCATTTGTAACATTGCCAGTCGATAAGTCCAGATTGCATCCCATCCGCAGTATGTCAATAGTTTTTCCTCTCCTCCAGGCAATTCCAACAATTCATAAATACGGTTAATAGCATTCCCGTCTTTACTTCCGGATTTCAAATACGGAGTAATCTCAGAACTGTAATCTATTATACCAAAATTAACGTAAACCTGAAATTTTAACGAAGTAATACCAGGTCGGTTGTCCAATATGTGAGCAGCCTGCATTGAATCCCATATCCAGTTTTTAACAGGTTGTCTTAAACGAACAGCACTCCATCGCTCTTCATATTTCATGTTGTGAGCTATTTTACCGATGTCAGAACAAGCCAGCACATCAACAAAAGGTTGCCTACCTTCCCGGCTTTTTGGCATTAGAAATACATAGCATCGATTTTCATTAATAGCTACTGAACAACAAACAATCCGATGTCCTTTTGCATGTGGTTTTAATCCGGTAGCCTCATAATCAAAGGCAATAGTACCATTAGCTTTTATAGATATGTCAAATAGATTATCTGTTATTTCAATTCTAGGTTTCTTGTACTTTGGTAACTCCTCATTCACCTTACTAAAAGCCTTTTCCAAATCATTCACCCAAACCGTCAATGCTTCTCGTTCTCCATGTAAAACAAAACTAGGGTGAAAAGTAGGACAAATCCAACACCCAAAATCCTGATCAGGAATACACCAACCACGCCATTTCATTATCCCATCCAAGTTCTTTTTCCAACGATATCCTATTACGCTAAACAAAGCAGATCCACCGAGTAGGATAATCAACTTTGGTTTTTTCTCCTTAATTACTTTCAATACTTTACTCCTACAACAATCTACTTCGTAATTCGTTGGTACTCTGTTATTTTCTGGTTTACAACTTACGGCATTCAAACATAAACAATCCTCAAACAAATCTATTTTAAATTTATTGTGTAGTGTTTGTTGTAATAACCTTCCGGCTTTACCTTGCCAGGGATGACCACGTTGATCTTCTGTCTTTCCTGGAGCTTCCCCAATTACTAAAATACCACGTTTAAATTTTCCATACGGTTCCATCTTTGGAGTTTTGCAATTCTTATACAATCCACATGAAGCACAGGAATAGGTTTTGCCATCCGGTCGGGATTTTGATTCAGTTTGTTTTGCTGTGAAGAATCCTTGGTTCATTTTAAAAAAATGGTTTTATGTATGGTTTTGTCCATTGGTCTGCCATTGCTTCTGCTATTCCTTTATATGTTTTACTTCTTATTTTTTCTTTTCCTCCTCCCATCCACCAGATTCTCTGTCTGTCTTTTAACGGTAATTTCATCATTTCATTATATACATTATTTGTTGAGAGTAATCTTGGAAGATTGTATAACCATAAACAGGTTGCCTTTGATTCAGGATGTCCAAATTGATATGGTTGTATAATTTGTGAGTAAGAAGATAATAATAACTTTTTTGCGTGTTTATGTTGTATTGGATTTTCAATAGCTATTTTATTCCCGGATTGTCCATATTTTATGAATTGATTAAAAAAGTAGGTAGCTTTATGTAAATCATCCCATAAATTTCTTTCTCGTAACCATCTGACTCCACTATTAGCTAATCTTGTGCAGGGAGGATGAGCGATTACTAAATTCCAATCCTGTTTATTCATTATTTTTATTACATCATCTTTAATATGCCATTCTGGGTGTCCTCCAGAACAATCTTGTAAATCACAAGAATAAGCATTATGCTCTAACTTTCGAAAGGCTTTGCATACTTCTTGACTTTCTTCACAAGCTATTAATATATCCATTTTATTCAGCCGTTCCTCTTAATGTTGTAATATGTTCCCACCCAGCTCCTTCGAACTTCAAACGATCTTCACAAAGCACACAGGTAGAAGTCTCTTTTAATATATCCCTTAACAGGTATGGAGTAATTGAAAATGTAATTGGACTATCATCATACCTCATCCGA
>Ga0075122_10001496_pt1 | contig 16631 bp, 10 predicted proteins | sample AntAceMetag02UKB_FD_69790 | JGI IMG/M metagenome (GOLD analysis project Ga0075122, IMG submission 69790) | Saline lake microbial communities from Ace Lake, Antarctica - Antarctic Ace Lake Metagenome 02UKB | ecosystem: Environmental > Aquatic > Non-marine Saline and Alkaline > Saline | place... | reverse complement strand
AACTTCGCTGAAATGCAGTAGCAGCCCTTTTTGAGTCGGTTTATTGTAGTAGGGGTTGACCACCATGACTCCGTCAACACCGGCTTTTTTTGCATGGGTGGATAGACGCACCGCCTCCCGTGTGGAATTGCTGCCCGTTCCGGCCACGACCGGAACTCTTTTGTTGACATGTTCAACTGTGATCTCAATGAGACGGTCGTGTTCTTCATGCGACAACGTTGGACTTTCACCTGTTGTCCCGCAGGGTACAATGCCATCAATACCGTTTTCAATCTGAAAATCAATCAGGTTGCGGTAAGTTTCTTCATCAATATTCCCCTGTGAATCAAACGGAGTCACAATTGCCGTATATACCCCTCTTATCTGAAAACTCATTTAATTCCTCCTCAGGAAGCAGTGATTATTCCTTTAAAGCCTCTTGTACGCTAAATTACAATACATTCGGCAGAGTTGCGTAACTTCGAAATAAGATTGAGTGCTGACGGTTCCGGTTTTTTGTTATATAGGTATATTCTAACACTCAACTAAATCTATAAAGCAGGTTTTTCTGTTCTTTTGTTACAATAATAACATTTTGTTAAAAAATCAACATGAATGTTAGCGGAATTGTCAAAAAACTCATCCGGGAGCAACCTTTTCTCCTGGAAGCTCTCAACCGCGGGATTATCCATTTTGGAAATCTAGCTGCGGAACTCAAACCGAAGATCGAGTCCGAACTGGAAAAAAAGGTTACCGAATCGTCCATCGTTATGGCACTCCGTCGTTATACTGAAGAGGTCAGAGACCGGATCGATATCGCTAACTCGCTGCAACTGGATTGCGAAGTAACGATGAAAACCGGCATCTGCGATTTTAATATTATCAAGACTAACACACTGCTTCAGCAGTTGAAATCCTTTTATGGTCTGGTGGATCTCGGGCGGGGGGATTTCTTGAACATCACTATTGGTACGCGGGAGATCAGCATCGCCATCAGCCAGAAATACCGTGATGAGATTGAAAAATTCCTGAAAAAAGAGACGATTCTGCACAAGCAGGAGGATCTGGTGGCATTAACCATTGTCTTCAACAGTGATTTTTTCCACACACCGGGAATTACGTATCAGGTGCTGCAGTCACTCGCCTGGAAAAACGTTAATCTGCTGGAGATCATCTCCACTCTGACAGAGTTGACCATTGTGATTGAAAAGAAAGATTCCATCAAAAGTTACACAGTGCTGCATGAGCTGATTGATCAATTTGGGATAAGTCGATTGGCGCTATGAAAACAGATCAGGAACTGAACGTTATTGTATTGCCCAATGGTTCTATTCAACTGGAACGGAGTCCGGCAACCGGAAGAAAAAACAGAAGTACCGATTTTCTGCAACAAGAAATCCAACACCGTTTCCTGTCTGATGTCGATACCTGGTTATTGTTTTTAGGATTTTGTGACAAGCAGGTTCCGCTTTCCCCCTCTCTGGATTTTTGGCGTCACTTCACCGGATTATTTACCCATGCACTGAGCCGAACGCCCGATCTTGAGTCTATTCGTCACCAGGCGATGATTCCACTGGATGAAGAACAGATCCTCATTGTGTTGGAATCGGCACCGATAATGACCGGTGCCGAATATCTTCACGAGGAACTGCTGCGGGATGTTTGGCTGGGATTAAACAAAGCCTTCAGCCGGGAAATTAGATCCTATGCCGGATCGGTTGCAGAGTTCATCAACACCTACAGTCCGGGGGTACACCTAGTAGGACGCATATTCTTCCACTTGGTTGAGAATAAAAAGTCCAACGATCCGTTTGCATTTCTGGCGACCTATTCGACTCAACTGGATCGCGCAGGAAACTCAAAGCACCTGCCTTTAAGATACGCACTGGAAGAGTATGAAGATGACAATGCCAAACTCCTGGAACTTCTGGTAACGGTTCAGGAAGCTGCCAAACAGAGTCCGTTGGTAAACGAGCTACTCGAATCAGGTGAACTGTTCCATCCAATATCCTGGCCAGCTACACAAGCCTTTGTGTTTCTAAAAGAGATTCCCATCTATGAAGACGCCGGAATTTTATGTCGTATCCCCAACTGGTGGCAAGGGAAACCGTCGCGTATTGCAATAAACCTGAGTCTGGGGGACACCGAACCTGCAATGGTGGGCATGAATAGCCTGCTTGACTTTAGACCGCAACTACTGCTTGGCGAGACGGTAATTTCAGAAAAAGAGGCCCAACAGCTTCTACAGGAATCCCAGGGGTTGGCTTTTATCAAAAACAGGTGGGTGGCTGTCGATCCAGAAAAGTTGCAACAAACACTTGAGGCCTACAAAAGAGCTAAAGAATTCGTGGCTGAGGGTGGTATCAGTCTATTGGAAGCCATGCGTTTTCAACTCAGTCCGCAAAAAAACGTGTTCAATCAAGATAACGAAATCCCGACAACTATTTCAAATGGTGCATGGTTAGCTTCAATTTTCGAAAAGCTTCGACATCCGGAAAGCGTTCCCAAAGTAAAAACAGGCCGGACATTCAAGACACCTCTCCGAAAATACCAGCAAAACGGCTTGAACTGGCTGGTTTTCTTAGACACCATTGGATTCGGAGCCTGCCTGGCAGACGATATGGGATTGGGAAAAACGGTACAGTTACTGGCATTCCTGGATGTTTTAAGAACCCGCAAAAAAACTGCTTCCGAATCCATCCCCACCTCTTTACTGGTGATACCGGCCACGTTAATTTCAAACTGGGTCACTGAAATTAACCGCTTCACTCCTGAACTGAAGATCTTTGTCGCTCATCCCGAATCCCATCAGAGTAAAAAGGTGCCGGCTCTGGAGCATTCAACCCTCGACGGGTTGGATTTAGTGATCACAACCTACGGTTTGCTCCAGAAATATGAATGGATTCACTCGTACAGGTGGCGGCATGTAATCCTGGATGAAGCGCAGGCGATTAAAAACCCGGTCACAAAACAAACTCGGGCGGTGAAGGCTTTAACAGCGAACAACCGTATTGTCATGACCGGCACGCCGATTGAGAATCGCTTATCGGATTTATGGTCTCTGTTTGATTTCCTGAATCCAGGACTATTGGGCAACCCCACAGAGTTCCGTCGCTTTTCGAAAAAGCTGAAGGATGATCCTTCCGGATATTCCAGACTGCGAAAACTCATCAGTCCCTTTATACTCAGACGCTTAAAAACCGACAAGTCAATCATTTCTGATTTACCCGAAAAAATTGAGATGAAAACCTGGGCGCCGTTGAGTAAAAAACAGGTCCTTCTGTACAAGGAAACGATTGATGATATCCAGGATACCATCGAAAATTCAGATGGAATTCAGAGAAGGGGGATAATCCTGGCTGCGCTGACAAAATTCAAGCAGCTCTGCAATCATCCAGACCAGTTCCTCGGAACGGGCAACTACCTGGAGAAAGAGAGCGGTAAATTCAGCCGCTTGCGCGAGATTTGTGAGACGATTTACGAGAAACGGGAAAAGGTGCTGGTGTTTACCCAATTTAAGGAAATAACCGAGCCGTTGAGCCAGTTTTTGTCAGGCATCTTTGAGCGGGAGGGCTTGGTGCTGCACGGCAGCGTGCCGGTCGGCAAACGGAAGAAGATTATTGAGAAATTTCAAAGCCGGGATTACATCCCTTTTATGGTTTTATCGTTGAAAGCCGGTGGTATCGGCTTGAACCTGACAGAGGCTAACCACGTGATTCATTTCGACCGCTGGTGGAATCCGGCTGTCGAGAATCAGGCGACTGATCGTGCCTTTCGCATTGGACAGAAAAAAAACGTCGTCGTGCATAAATTCCTGACCAAAGGGACCATCGAAGAAAAGATCGACGGCATGTTGGAAAGCAAAGCCCAACTCTCGAACGAAGTGATCGCTGAAACAGGGGAAAACTGGATCACGGAGATGAATAACGATGAACTGATTGAACTTTTTACCCTGAAACTCTAGAATAATTTTTCCATCACTGATTTAATAACATTTTGGTCAATTGTTAAAATCACTGAAACCATCACCAAACCACCCGGAAATTATGTCTTATTGGAATTACGCCCCCTACGTATCCGTTGCCGAACGTCGGGCGAAAGCGGCGAAAAAAATCAAACAACTGAAGAAGAAAAACCCGGATATTAATCCGATCGTAATTGATGGCCGGACGCTGGCAACATCCTGGTGGGGTCAATCCTGGAACCGGAATCTTGAACGGTATGCCGACTATAGTAACCGGATCGGTCGCGGTCGTAACTACGTGCGACACGGTTCTGTACTCGACCTGAAGATCGGTCCAGGCAAAATTGCTGCTCTGGTTCAAGGCTCGAGATCAACACCATACCAGGTTCATATTCAAATTAAAGCGCTTAAAAAATTGAACTGGATGAGAATAAAATCTGCCTGTGAGGGCAAGCTGGATTCGCTGCAAGAGCTGTTGGCCGGTAATTTCCCCAAAGATCTGCAGGATGTTTTTATGGCCCAGGGGGCGGGGCTCTTTCCGACTCCCGAAGAGATAGAATTCAGTTGCAGCTGCCCGGACTGGGCCTACATGTGCAAGCATGTCGCGGCAACTCTGTATGGTGTTGGGAAAAGACTGGATGAATCTCCACACCTGTTTTTTGAACTGCGAAAAGCCAGCATCGATGATCTGATCACCCAGGCCCTTGGGGAGAAAACCACTACAATGCTGAACAAAGCCAAAAAGAAAAGTTCACGGGTGATTGATGATGACAATCTTGGTGAATTGTTTGGCATTGTCATGGAAGATGAAACTGTTTTTAAGAAAAAAACGAAACCACTACCACAAAAGACAAACAGACATCAGAAGGCTCTAATTACAGACGATGAAAAGACAATCCCGACTGATAAATCAAAACAACCATCCGCCACTCTGAAAAACCGCCCGCCCGGAGAAAGACAGAAGAGTATTCAAAAAAAAGAATCAGCAGAATTGGAAGCCGCAAATCTCAAACTGAAAAAAGCACTCCAAGTGCTGGAAAACGCCAGACAGGGGTTAGAAGAACTTCAAACTGGCGTGAAAAGTGTCTCCTCCAAACCCATCGATCTGGTGGCAGATTTTATTATCGACAGCAAAAAAGGGGTTGGGATTAAAGAGCTGGTCCAACAAACCGGTCTCGAAAAAAACAAACTCTACAGTTTGATCCATCGTTTAAAAAAACAGGGTCAGATCAGGAACAGGGCCCATGGGATTTACGAAAGAAACAGATAACTAACTGAATCGATCTGTCAACATGTCCAAATATTTTCCTAGGATTTCGGAACTGCGGCTGTTGTACCTGGCCGCAGTCAATGGGCGAGTATGGGATCGAGGATATATTTGCTAGACGTTTCTGGCTTCTGTCCTTGCGTCATTGACGATGGCAACGATTTTTTCCATTGCCTCATCCAATTCCCACATCTCTTTCAATTCGCCATCTCGGGTTTTAAATTCAACCTGATTGTTCGCAAAATTCTTGGGTGAGACAATCAGCCGGAAAGGGACGCCGATCAGATCGGCATCATTGAAAGCAGATCCGGCCTTTTCATTACGGTCATCATACAGGACATCTACACCTGCCTCCAGAAGACCTTCATACAGTTTTTCAGCTGCTTCACCCACACCCTCTTTATTTATATTAAGACCGCACAGGTGAACTTCAAAAGGGGCAATGCTGAATGGCCAGATCGGCCCATATTTATCGTAATTCTGTTCGATGGCAGCCGCCATACTGCGCTCTACACCAATGCCGTAACACCCCATGGTCATGGGCTGGGATTTTCCATTCCGATCCAGGAAGTTACAGTTCATGGTTTCGCTGTACTTGGTGCCCAACTGGAAGATATTACCCACTTCTATGCCCCGTTTCATAATCAGTGGGATGCCATCCAGGGGATCCGGATCTCCTTCCCGGGCGTTGGCGATATCGGTCACTTCTATTTTATTCGCCAGTTGCCCCATGTCCCTCTCGAAATTGAAATTCTGATAGTGAAAATCCTTCTCATTCGCTCCAACCACGAGATTTGACGAATTCCGGGCTGAATTGTCAAAAACCACGCGAACCTTTTCCAGGTCGATGTTCATCGGGGAGGCGTAGCCAGGGACTGCACCGATCGCCTCGATTTGGGAATCCTCGGCGAAACTGAGTTCCGACACTTGCAGATGGTTGGCCAGTTTGGTTTCGTTTACTTCAAAATCACCCCGAATCACTATAAAATACAGTTTTCCCTCGCTATCGGCATAAAAAACCGCTTTTCCTGTCTGAGATGTCTCGATTCCCAGAAATTCTGCCAGACCATCAATGGTTTTCATATCTGGGGTGCTGACCTTTTCAAGTGGCAGGGGTTCCTCCGGGGTGAATTCAATCGCACTGGTCGCCACTTCCCGATTAGCCCGGTAACTGCCGTACTCTGTCACAAAAATGGTATCTTCGCCCGCATCAGCCACCGCCATGAATTCATGGGCCACCTTCCCACCCATCATACCAGTATCTGACTGGATCGAAATCACTTCCTTCATCCCAAACCGCCTGAAGATGCGCGAATAGGCACCATGAACACGTTCATAGTATGCATCCAAATCCTGTGAATTGACGTGGAACGAGTAGCCATCCTTCATCCTGAACTCACGCACGCGCAGAAGTCCCGCTCTGGGTCTGGCTTCATCGCGATATTTAGTCTGGATCTGATAGACCATAAAGGGGAGTTGCTTATAAGAGTTAACCTCACCTCTCACCATGTGCACTACAGCTTCTTCATGGGTCATAGCCAACACCATCTGTTTTTCGTTGCGGTCTTGAAAACGCAGTAGTTCTGACCCCACCGTCTCATAACGACCGCTCTCTTCCCACAGTTCAGCTGGCAGGGCAACCGGCATCAGAACCTCCTGTCCATCCACCCGGTCCATCTCTTCACGGATAATTTGCTCAATTTTTTTTGTGATCTTTCTGCCCAGTGGTAGCAAAGAGTAAATTCCTGTAGATACCGGTCGAGCGTATCCGCCGCGCAACAAGTATATATGACTGATCGTCATGGCATCCCGCGGAGTCTCGCGAACAGTCCGCCCCAGTAGCTGTGATAGTCTCATAAATTTTATCCTGTGAATTAGACAAGCGCACAGACCCCTTGCCTGTGTCTGTTGTAAGGGTATGAAAAATCAATTATTTTTTCAATCAGTAAATCTTCCAGGTACTGTTCCGTGATAATACCTGCGATCATGGTCCCGATTTCCTCGATGCCTTTGGAGAAATCCGCTGTATCAGAATACTGAAGGTGATAATGACAAGCCCCACCAGCGTCGCTGGTCGAATGTTCTCTCCTACGATGAACTGAATAAAAACCAGGGAAAGAAACGGCGAGATAAAAATCAGGTTCCCGACCTTGGCCGTATTGACAGAGTATTTCAGTGCGTAGAGCCAGAAAACAAAGGTAATTCCCATTTCAAACAGCCCCACATAGGCCGCCCCAAGTATTCCAATGGGATAACGGGGAATCGGATCGGAAAAGATGAAGCAGGTCAGCAAAATCAGGGGAAAACCGGAACAGAAGTTTAAAAACAGGCCGATCACAGGATCCAACCGGCTTTTCGTATTGTAAATCCAGTATAAGGCCCAAAACACGGTACTTCCCAGTGCCAATATCACACCGGTCACACTTGAGAACCGCATACCGGTAATATCTCCGTGGGTTGCAATCACAACGACACCAAAATACCCAATCAACCCCGCAAAAATATCATTGAGTCCCATTTTCTGTTTCAGAATGGGAATAGACAAAAACATCAATGTCAAAGCCCAGGTATAGTTGATCGGCTGTGCTTCCTGCGCCGGAAGCAAATCATACGCCTTGAACAACACCAGGTAATATAGAAAGGGATTCAGAATTCCCAGCAGCAGGCCTGGAATAATCTCTTCCCTTTTATAAGAACACAAAAGAGTGATTTTCTTCTGGGAGACAATAAAACCGCCGAGAACCAATATGGAAAAAAATACCGCATACAGCAGCAACTGAATCGGATCCAGATAGCGCAAGGTCATCTTGAAAGCGGTCGCCACCGTAGACCACATCAGAACGGACAAACATGCGAATATATAGGCCTTTTTTTGATTTTCCAAAACAGGTGCACCGTGGATTCAGGATTGAAACAGTAATGGAAATGATAAAATATCTTCAAGAAGGACTAAATATCTCAATTTAAACTGAAATTCCCCTTGCAATTTCCAAAAGACTTAATATAAATTGAAGATGATGTTTCCGTCATTTTATACTTTTTTGGCGTATATCAGAATGCAGTTGTTTTTATAGACATTCAATACTCAAAAAAGCGGGCTCACTCAAGGGCCAAATAAACAGAGAGACCCTGTAACACCTTCTCATTAAAATGAGAACATGGCCGCACGAATAATGGTGATCATTTTGATGAAGCGTTATCCAGCGATCTTTGTCAAGCCTGGAAGGAACCTGCTGTTTGATAAAATGCGTCGCTGTCTGCAATTTCAGTTTTTTAAACCCATTGTTGCTTGATCGGCCACAGCCGTATAAATGAATGCACCATCGGTCACAAAATGGGGATCTGTTTCGCCTAAGGTTATGATATAAAGCGGAAAAGAGTATGATGGAATTGGCTAAATCATATCAAGCTGGACTGGACATCGGTTCGACAACAGCCAAACTGGCAGTTGTCAATCAACAGGGGAATATTGTTTTTTCCGCCTACCAGAGACACCACACCAACATCTACGAGACCATCGACACCATTCTGGAGAGTGCCCTCAATCAGTTAGGAGACTGTCCCATTACACTGCAAATCACAGGATCCGCAGGCATGGGAATTTCAGAAAAGACAGGAATTCCATTCATCCAGGAGATCATCGCCACCGATATCATAGTAAAAAACCAACACCCTGAAGTCAAAACCCTGATCGATATCGGTGGAGAGGACTCAAAAATGATCTTCTTCAACGAAAAAAGGTTGCCTGACATCCGCATGAATGGAAACTGCGCTGGAGGGACCGGTGCCTTTATCGATCAGATTGCCTCTCTGCTCAATATTGAGACCCAGGAGTTGAACGCACTAGCGGCGGACCACCAGCACATCTATCCCATTGCATCCCGATGTGGCGTCTTTGCCAAAACCGATGTTCAGAATCTCCTGTCGAGAAAAATCCCCAAAGCGGATGTGGCCGCCTCGGTTTTCCATGCAGTGGCCATACAGTGCATGAACACGCTAGCTCGGGGATTCGGGATCAAATCGAAGATAATGTTATGTGGGGGTCCGTTTACCTTTCTTTCGGAATTGGGTCGGATTTTCCTGAAGGCTGTCAAAGTGAACGAAACAGATCTGGTTATTCCCGAAAGACCGGAACTACTGCCTGCATTAGGCGCCGCCTTAGACAAACCTTTGCAGCTATTCCAGACCAGCCTGAAAAAACTCAGATCGATTCTGGAAGCCACTACCACACTACCCTCAAAAGCCAAGGATCGCCTGGAGCCACTGTTTCGTGATCGAAGTGAGTTTGAGAGCTGGAAGGCTGCCCATGCGGATATTAACATCAAAAAACGTTTGCTGGCGGATTATGATGGGGATACCTGTTTTATTGGGATTGATTCCGGTTCCACCACAACCAAAATCACCGTCACGGGCCTGGAAGACGAACTGCTTTTCTCCTGGTATGTGAACAATAAGGGCAACCCAGTCGACACGGCCATTGAAGGGCTTGAGAGTTTCAAAACGGAAGTCCTCAAACACAATCCGCAACTCAGGATTGGTAAAACAACCGTCACCGGCTATGGCGAAGACTTGATTCAGGCAGCCTTTGGTATCGACAAGGGCGTGGTTGAAACCATTGCCCATTTTACTGCCGCCCGACATATCAGCCCTGATGTCTCTTTTGTGCTGGATATCGGCGGACAGGATATGAAGGCAATATTCATTGAAGACGGGATTATCAACCGCATCGAACTGAACGAAGCCTGCTCTTCCGGTTGTGGTTCTTTTATCGAAACCTTTGGGACTTCTCTGAATTTCTCGGTTTCCAATTTTGCAGAGATCGCCTGTCAGGCGGAAGCGCCTTGTGACCTGGGAACCCGCTGTACCGTGTTTATGAATTCCAAAGTCAAGCAGTCCCTGCGGGAGAATGCATCCGCCGACGAAATCAGTGCCGGTCTGGCCTATTCAGTGATTAAAAACTGTCTGTTTAAAGTCCTGAAACTGAACAATATGAACGAACTCGGGGATCATATCGTCTTACAGGGCGGCACCTTTAAAAACCTGTCCATTGTCAGGGCTCTGGAAAAACTCTCGGGAAAGACAGTTATGTACTCCGATATCCCTGAACTGATGGGGGCTTATGGAGCCGCCTTGATCGCCAGACAGGAATACGAACAAGACCAGAGTGATTCCACTTTTGTCGGGCTTTCCAACCTGCATCTGGTCAACGAATATACAACCAAACAGTTACACTGCAAGGGTTGTGAAAACAATTGTGTCATCACCCGGTTCCGTTTTGGTCCGCAGCGGATCTTTTTTTCAGGCAACAAGTGTGAGAAATTTTTCGGCAGCCGGGGCCAAAAAACAGAGCCCGGGACCAATCTGTTCCAGACCAAACAGGAGCTGCTGTTTAACCGCAGCCTTCAGCGGATTGAGAATCCACGGCTCACCGTCGGCATCCCCAGGGTCTTGAATATGTTCGAGAATTTCCCCTTCTGGCATACCCTGCTGACCTCCTGCGGAATTGATGTCGCCTTGTCGTCACCGTCTACAATGAAACTGGCAGAGATGGGGCTCGGCACGGTGATGTCGGACAGCATCTGCTTTCCCGCAAAGCTGGTGCATGGGCACATAATGGACTTGGTGGAGCAGAAGGTGGACCGGATCTTCTACCCCATGGTATTTTATGAAAAAAGAGAGTTCAGTGATGAGAGCAACTCTTTCAACTGCCCCATTGTCAGCAGCTATCCGGAAGTGATCGAAAGTGCCATCAACCCTGCCCAGAAATATGAAATTCCGCTGGACAAGCCAATATTCACGTTCAACGAAAAGTCGCTGCTGACAAAGGCCTGCTACAGCTATTTACAGCAGTTCGGTGTTTCAAAATCCAGTGTTAAAAAAGCCATTGAAAAGGCTTTGGAGGCTCAACAGACATTTAAAGCGGCATTAAAAGAGAAAGCGGCAGAAATGATCCGGGCTGCAAAAGAGAGCCAAAAACTGCTGATTGTTCTGGCTGGCAGGCCCTATCATGTCGATCCCTTGATTAATCACAAAACGCCCGAAATTCTGACCAGCCTGGGCGCTGATGTCATCCCTGAAGACGCCTTGCCATTGACAGAAAATGATCAATTCGATCCGGTCCATGTCATCACTCAGTGGTCCTACCCCAATCGGATATACAAGGCCGCCCAGTGGACTATCACTCAGCCGGACAATATTCAGTTTATTCAGTTTAACTCTTTCGGCTGCGGTCCCGACGCCTTGGTCACCGACGAAACCAAAGAGATCCTGAAATCCGGCCGAAAAAACTATACCCTGATCAAGATCGATGAGATCTCCAGTACCGGTTCCGTCAGGCTGCGGTTGAGATCGATGATAGAATCGTTGAAACTGAAAAAGTCATCCAAGAGACTGAGTCCCCTGGCAAGAAAGACCACGCCCATTTTTGAGAAAAAAGATCGAAACCGAACCATCCTGGCCCCGTATTTTGCTGACAAATACTCCCCCCTGATCCCGGCGATATTCAAACAAGCCGGATACGACCTCGTGATCCTGCCTAAACCCGACCGGGCTTCTGTGGAGCTTGGATTGCAATATGCTAATAATGACATCTGCTATCCTGCCACCATCATTGTCGGTGATATCATCAAAGCGCTGCAGACAGGGCAATATAAACATGACGAGATCGCGGTCGGTCTCACGCAGACCGGTGGACAGTGCAGGGCCTCCAACTACCTGATGCTCATTAAAAAAGCCTTGCTGGCAGCCGGATTCGAAAACATCCCTGTCATTTCTGTCACAACGACCTCCTCCCAGAATGTTAACGACCAACCCGGATTTGAAATCGACTGGCTCAAAATTATGAAGATCCTGATTCTGGGTCTGATCATGGCGGATAATCTGGCAAAAATGTACTACGCCACTGCCCCCAAGGAAAAAAATCGCGGGGAGAGCGAAAAACTGCATCAGAAATATTTAGCTGAGGCTGAAACGATCATTCTGAACAAAGACTATCCAGGAGTATATAAATTAATGAAACGGGCGGTCACCGATTTCAATCGTATTGAAACGATCCCGGGAGACTACCCGAAAATCGGAATCGTGGGTGAAATATATATTAAATATAACGCCTTCGGTCACCAGAGAATCATCGACTGGCTGATCGAAAATAGAGTCGAAGCGGTGGTTCCCTCCATCATCGATTTCTTCACCCAGGATTTAATGAATGTAATTGCCGATAAGCAGGCAAATCTTAAAAAAGCCCGCTTCTCAGATGCCGTTTCCGTAGGTTTGAGATACTATATCAAGCATTTTCAGGACAGGGTCAACCGGATTATGGCTGAGTTCAGGTACCCTTCATCATTTCATAGTATCAAGGATGTCGCACAGAAAGCGGCTAGGATTGTCAGTCTGGCGAATCAATTTGGAGAGGGTTGGCTGATTGCTGCTGAAATCGCTTCTTTTGCCGAAGACGGCGTTGATAGTGTCATCAGCCTGCAACCCTTCGGCTGCATCGCCAATCATGTCATCTCAAAAGGGATCGAAACCAAGATCAGGACCCGCTACCCCAATATGAACCTTCTCTTTCTCGACTTTGATTCGGGAACCAGCGAGGTCAATGTTCTCAACCGGCTCCACTTTATGGTCAAGAACATCTCAAAATCAGATCTTTCCGCTTGATCCGCCGATCAGCCTTTCCGTTCTTTAATCCTCATCCAATTCGATGTTTCTCAGCGTCATCAGTTTGAAAGTCCATGTCATCAAGTATTTTTGAAAAATTCAGATTTTATCTATCTATCTCGAATCTGATCACACCTATACCGAGACAAGAATACAATTCTTGTTACACTATTGCGAAGATGGACGATTTTGGAGTCAAAGAGAGGAAACGCGAAAACTATACCTTGACTCCGAAAAACCAATTTCCTATCATCCTTTGACACGAGACACATATACTATCAAATAAAAAAACTCTCCGCTCAGGAAAACCAATTTACTTTATGACTGCAGCAAAAAACCGCTAATGCTACTTTGCAGTTAAATTTAACGGTCCATTCGCAAAATTAAAGAAAATCAACATGAGAAAAAGTACATATTATCTGGCAAAAAGAGTTCTGTTTTTACCTTATGTTTGGTACATGAGATGGAAAAGATTTGGGAAGAGCGAGGTCAAATATCCGCCTGTTCGAATCTTCTTCGAAGCAAATTATTACCAACCGGAATTTACAAGATTTTTTAAAGAGTGTGTCAAAGATAAGGATTTTCTGAAGCGCGCAGATCTAGATGAAAATAGTATTATTTTTGATGTTGGTGCGTATATTGGCGAATGGTCTAAGGGTGTCGCTGAGTTATATAATAATCCACACATTTACGCTTTTGAACCTGATGAGGAGTCATATAATACTGCTTTAGATGCTCTCGGCGGTAACGACAGATTCAAGCTCGCTAAATATGGATTAAGCGGAAAAAATGAAGAGGTGGTGTTTTATAGTAATAAAATGGGGTCCAGTATCTATCACAGCTGGTCTCCCAACTGGTCTTCGCAAAACAGATCTAAAATCCAGTTAAGGGATGTGAGTGAAGTAATAGACGAACTGGGAGTTAGCAATATTGACCTGATGAAGATTAATATCGAAGGAGGGGAGTACTCATTACTAAACCGGTTAATTGAATCCGGCGCAGTTAAGAAATGTGTGAGTATTATGGTCCAATACCATGAATGGATTCCACGCGCCCATCGCATGCGTAAGAAAATCAACAAAGAACTAGCTTTGACTCATGACGTGGAATGGAGTTACAAATTTATCTGGGAAAAGTGGAAGCGCAAGCCCGGTATTGCCAACGAATCGTGAAAACAATGATTCCAGATTCTTCCTCCATGACTCATTCATCATTGCTGGATTTTTAGCACTTAGCGCACGATTGTCCAATTGATATCCACATGCCGAAATCACAACCGCTCGTATCTGTCATCGTCGTTACGCTTAACAATTTGCATTTGTTGAAAAAGTGCCTGAACAGCCTTCAGCAGCAAGATTATGGAAATTTTGAGATCATTGTTGTCGACAATGGATCGGATCAGAAGATTGAGGCGTCGATCAGCAAAGAGTACCCTACAGTGACGCTCATACGCTTGGAGGAAAATCAAGGATTTGCGGCTGGAAATAACAGAGGTTTTGAAAGAGCCAGGGGAGAATACCTGTCCCTAATAAACAATGATGCAACTGCCCACCCCGGTTGGATTTCGAGTATGGTAGAAACAGCCGAATCCGATCCCCTCATCGGCGCTATCGCATCCATTGTGATTGATAGCAATTACCCGGATGTTCTCGATTCATGTGGTGTCGGAATCGCATACGACGGAATGTCCCGACAAGTTATGCGCGGGAAACCAGTTCCTGTGCTGGATAGCCCGCAGGAAGTTCTACTTTTCAGCGGCTGCGCCTGCCTGATTCGAAAATCAGCTCTGGCTGAGACCGGTCCTTTTGATGAAGAGTTTTTTGCTTACTGCGAAGACACCGACCTGGGATTAAGACTTCGTCGGGCTGGGTGGAGAATTGTGGTTGCTCCCGGCGCGTATGTTGATCATGCTTATTCTATGACTGGCGGGAAGTTTTCATTACAAAAAATCTTCTGGGTGGAACGTAACCATTTTTGGGTGGTCATCAAAAATTTCCCCTGGTTCATGATGCCTTTCGTCCCCTTTTTTACTCTCTGGCGATATTTACTGCAGGCGTACAGCGTTTTGATGGGAATATCAGATCTAAAAGAGGTTGCATCAAATATCGATATATTTAAAATATCAGTGGTTTATGTCAGGGTATATATCGATATCTTCAGAAAACTGGGTTTAATGATCCCGAAAAGATACAGCTTAAAATTAAAAAACAGGATCGGTCAACGGCACCTGTTCCACTTATTAAGAAAGTACAATATGCCCACCAGTGAGATTCTGGGGCTGGATCTGTCTAAGAAACACCGTGATTGAAAAGAGAATTGACACATTATCTGAAAAAAACCAGATTGCCTGTCTTCATACCCATTTCTCCTTGACCACATCAAAACGGACCTGTTCTGATCAAAGACATGCTGAGAGAAAATTAACCACTTGAGAATGTTTGATTGTATAAAAGTTCATGGATCAAAAATTTAATAAAGAGTATCAGAGCACAAAAGAAACAATTGATAAGATAGAATTCAAAAAGCGAGAGAATCCGGCAAAATGCGCCATTTTTGTTATGGTTCAGAATGAACCTGTTTTCCTTCCCATATGGCTTAAATATTACTCAAGATATTTTGAGGAAGATGCTATTTTTGTACTGGACCACAGAAGCAGCGACGGGAGCATTGAAAAGTGTGCTGAAGAGTACAAGTTCAACCATATCAAGCTGGATTATCCATATAGTTTTGATCACCTTTGGATTCAGTTCACATCCAATAATATTCAAAAAAAACTATTGAATCATTTTGAATATGTTCTTTTCACCGATGTGGATGAGATTATCTTCCCGAACCCGGATAAATTCGAAGATTTACGATCTTATCTGCACAATTTACAAGCGGATTATGTCAGATGTAAGGGTTATGAGCTCATTCACATGAAAAAAAGAGAAAAACCCTTTGATGAAAGCAAGACTGTCTTATCGCAAAGAAGCTACTGGTACGCAAATCAGTTTTTCAGCAAGACGCCGCTGGCCAAAAAGGAATTAAACTGGGAAGTAGGTAATCATCATGTCGCGGCTCAAAAAACTTCCCCGTCAAAGGATTTGTTTTTAATCCATCTGCACAAACTTGATTTTGATATGTGCTTCCAAAAATCTGTTGAGAGATCCAAACTTCGCTGGAAAACAGTTGAAATTGAAAAAAATAGGGGTTGGCAGAATCGGATAACCGATTTAAAGACTTTTAAGAGGTTTTTTTATGTTTTGCCTCGTTGGTTTTATCTGCCACGCTGGCTAACCATCCGGCGAATACCAACTACTATTAAAGAAAAGGACCTGTTCTAGAATTTCATCACGTCTAGGCTAGAAGATTGGTACCTAATAAATAACCGTTTTAGAACTTTACCTTGGTTTCAATGCCAAGGCTGAATCAAGGAATGGCACTTCCAGAAACAAGTTACCCGTCAAAACCAGCCATAAATGAGAGACGGGGTTTCAACTCCATTGGACTATTGTTGTTTTATCAAGTTCTAAAAATCCCGAACTAGCTTTAACACTATTCAGCCCGTTAATACCATCCAGCTTTTTTACCTGATAACTATCCGTGAGTAGAGAAAGAGACAGAGTATACAAATTTAATGTTGTTCTTGGACTAATTTGCAGACCAGCCGCTACAATCGCTGGCTATCTGACAGTACCGCTGGTACTGGGATACATGGATGCAGCCAGCTTTGGCCTCTGGCTGGTGATCAGTTCCGTCATGTCCTGGCTGAATAGCATG
>Ga0075122_10001493_pt1 | contig 16649 bp, 19 predicted proteins | sample AntAceMetag02UKB_FD_69790 | JGI IMG/M metagenome (GOLD analysis project Ga0075122, IMG submission 69790) | Saline lake microbial communities from Ace Lake, Antarctica - Antarctic Ace Lake Metagenome 02UKB | ecosystem: Environmental > Aquatic > Non-marine Saline and Alkaline > Saline | place... | reverse complement strand
TTCTAATTGTTGTAGATTTTATAGATTTAGTAGCCATATAATACTTTGTAGATTAAGTAGTATTTAAAGGTTTCGAGATAAATTTAGTGAATGAAAGCTCCCTCTAACTTAACAATGCATGGTTTGAACCCCAACCACCCATTCTCTCACCTTTCAACTTTTTATCAAGCATCTCCAATTCTTCATAAATTCCCTCAATTAAATTATAATTCTCTGCCTCCTCCAAACTAACCCACCTATAATCTGTCAAAGCAGAACACAATTTAACATCAAAATTATCTTTAGGCTTTGCCCAAAAACTAATAATTAAACTAGGAATCTTATCTGAACGAACATAAACTAAACTAGTAACATAATTCAAATCCTTAATCTCCAAACCAACTTCCTCAAGACATTCTCGTTTAGCCAAATCCTCTAAAACATTATACCAATGAACTTTCGTATCTTTCTCCCGCAAAGCATAATCCAAAACCTCCATCTTCCCTCCAGGCACAGTCCATTTTCCAGGAAAAGCTTTCTCCCAATCTGCACGCTTCGCAATCAAAAACTTCCCATCCTTAACAATAATCACCGTAGCTGTAACATAATGAACTTGATTTTTATCATATTTCATAGAACAACAAACAAAAAAGACTTTTTATTAATTATTGTGATTAATTTTATAAATACAAATTCCATTGTTTAATTATGAAAAAGGTGCTAACAATATTTTTATTATTAACTTTTACCATATCCCTTATTTCTGCAAGTTTTTTTCAACCTACAGGAAATGTTGTTGATGAAGATAATTATGAACTCGGAAGAATATGTAGCTTATATAGACAAAATTTTAATTTATTTTGTTCAAATGGAAATTTAAAAAATTGCCAATGTGTAGAGGTTAATAATTGGTTAACTAAAAAATCTCTTGGAAGATTAAAATGTTCAATTTGTATTGAAGGTCCAGAAGTTTCTTGTGAAGATGGAATTAAAAATCAAGGAGAAGAAGAAATAGATTGTGGTGGCCCTTGTGAAAATTGTATTGAAGAATTAATCTGTGAAGATTCAGATAAAGGAAAAAAATATTATCTTGCAGGTTCAACAGGAAAAACTAATATTAGAAAAAAAGATAAATGCTCAGGAGATAATCTAAGAGAATATTATTGCGAAAATAATGAAATTAAATCTGAAGAATTTTTTTGTGAATTTGGCTGTTTAAGTGGAGAATGTTTTGAACAAGAAATTTATAAGGGAGATGAAAAAAAATATTTTGAATTCTCTTTTGGAAATTATAATTTTCCTTATTATTCTAATTATGAATTAGAAGAAAATAAAATTATTGAAAAAGCAGTTATTGTTATTCATGGAAATTCTCGAACTGCAGAAAGTTATTTTAATTCAATTATGACTTCTTCTGAAATAGCAGATGAAACTTCTAAAACAATAATTATTGCACCTCATTTTTTAATTAAAGAAGATCATCCAAAATCTAATTTGTATTATTGGGATTCAAATTCTTATTGGAAAATTGGTCATAAGTCTTCAAGAAATTTAAATTCTAGAAAAAGTTCTTTTGAAATTGTTGATGAATTTGTAAGGGAACTCTCAGACAAAGATAAATTTCCTAATCTAAAAGAAATTGTCATCATAGGACATTCTGCAGGAGGACAATTTGTGAATAGATATGCTGCAGGTAATCAGATTGATGATTTAATTGATATTACTTATATTGTTGCAAATCCTTCTTCTTATTTATATTTTGGAGATGAAAGATGGATTGGGAGCAAATTAAAAGAACCAAATTATTGGACAAAAAACTTTTTATGTACATCTTATAATGATTATAAATATGGATTAAATAACAAAAATTCTTATATGAAAAGATTAACTCGCGCAGAATTAGAAGATAATTATGAAGAAAGAAGGGTTATTTATTTACTTGGAAAAGAAGATAATGATCCTAGGGGAAGTGCATTAGATAGAGATTGTGAAGCAATGTTACAAGGAAACAATAGATTAGATAGAGGAAAAAAATATTTTAATTATTTAGAAGAAGAACTTCCAAACAATAATCATAAAAAAGTTTATGTTGAAAATGTAGGACATTCTGCAAGAAATATGTTTACTTCAAGTGAAGGCGTAGGGGAAATTTTTAATTAATTAACTCTCTCAACAAATTATTAACATAATCCAAATCCTGATCTTCAGTCAAAACAACATCATAAAATTTTTTATAAGATTCTAAATTCTTCTCCACATCTTCATTAAGAAATCCAATTTTAATTAAATTATCATATTCAAAACCCTCAACCATATCAACATCTCCAACAGAATCTCCAAGAAGAATTACATTTTTTCTTCTAACAAATTCAGAATACTTCGAATGTGACTTCAAAGAAATTTCAGATTTATTAAATGTATGAATTATTGGCTCTTTAATTTTAATTGCTTTCCCATTTTCATCAAATTCATAAAGATTTCCTAAAATATAAACATTATCTTTAAACAAATTATCTTTTTTCATATAATCTTGAATCATATCTCCTGGAGCAGCAGACATAATAATTAAAGGAATTTCTTTATCCTCTAAAACTCTAATAAAATCTAAAATTCCTTTTCTAAACTTAAGTTTTTTTTCATTAATAACCTGCTCCAAAATATCCTTATCTAATCCACATTCAATTATTAAATCAAAATGCTTTTTCCACCATTCATGCATTTTAATTTTCTTTTCTTCAAGAGAAACATTTGAATCAATTTCAATTGGATGATAAATATCAAATAATTTATGAGCTTGCTTAGAATAATTTTCCCCAAGATATTTCACATCACTCCTCAATTGAGATATAACGGTTACAGTTCTTTTTTCCCCAGCCAATCCATATGTCAAAGTTCTATCAAAATCAGAAATAATCTGTAAATTCTCAGCTCCTTGTTCCCTAATTCTTTCTTTAATATTTTCTAATTTCTCTAAATTAGAAACAATTACCTTTCCCATCAAGCCCGATTAGATTCCTTAATGATCATACTAAATAATTTTTTAATAAAAGGCTTAGGCAAACCACTTTTTTCAACCTTTGAATCAATAGCGTGATCTTCTCTTTCTTGGTCCTCTAAAGTCATCCCTCTTGAAAGCTTATGCTTCTTAATCCTACTAACTATCTTAAACCTTTTTCTTAAAAGTAAAACTATCTGATTGTCTATCTTGTTAATCTCATTCATCAATTGTAAAAATTCTTTTGTCATCATAATCAAAACCCATAAGGGTTTTTAAAATTTTAGAGCCTAGGAAATATAAATAAAAAAAATAAAAAAAAATAAAAACTTACCTATTCGTCGTCTTCGTCATCATCATCGTCATCATCATCGTCAGCTGCTTCAGCTGCTGGTTCTTCACTAGTTTCTTCAGAATCTTCTTTTTCAGATGATTCTTCTGCAACAGGTTCAGATTCTTCAGCAGACTCTTTAACAGGTTCTTCTGCAACAGGTTCAGATTCTTGACTTACTTCCTCATTTTGATTTTCTTCATCCATTTTAAAACCTCCAAATTTAAATAACTATACTTGCCTTTTCTGTTTTTAAAGCTTACTTCTCACTCAAAAATTAAAAATTTTGACAGAAAGATTTTTAAAGAGATTTTAGAGAATCTCAATAATCTTATAATCTCCACAACACCCTGCATTAATAATTGTCGTCGGCCCCAACTTCTCAACACCCTTCGCTTCATGAATATGCCCACATAAAACATACTTTGGTTTATGTTTTTTAATATACTCTAAAATAATTTTACTTCCAGCATGTTTTCCTTGCCAATGTTTCATCCCCATTGGATTATCAAATTTATCAAGAATCCCATAAGGTGGCTGATGACAAACTAGAACATCCATTTTATACTTACTAAACCATTTTACTATTTTCTTTGCCTTCGCAGTATCTTCCATTCCTATTTTCATTCTATCTTCATCTTTAACATTAAATTCCTTAAACCAATGCATTTCAATAAAATTTTCTAAAAAAGCAAATCTTAATCCTTGAATCTTACGAAAATGATTTTGCACCAAATGAACATTTTTAATTTCTTTAATTTTATCTTTATCAAAAGGAACATTTCCTTCTAAAAAATATGTTGGAACATTGGATTTTGAAAAAAATCTTAAAAAAGCTAAAGTTGAATCATCTACTTCTTTTTGCATTTCTTGTTTAAACTTTTCAGATTTCTCTTTTTTAGGCAATCCCTGTTTCTCTCTTTTTATATTTTCAAAGAAAAACTTTCTTCCTAAATCAACTTTTCCCAAATCTCCCGTAATAATTACTAAATCAAACTTTTTCAAATCAAGATTTTTTATTTTTCCTAACTTTCCATGTGGGTCTCCTACTACTAGAATTTTCATCCTAACTTCTTCTCTAAAACTTCTTTTGCAATTTTAAAGTCTGCTCTTTTATTTGTTAATTTCATTATTTGTCCTATTAGAAAATTTATAGACCATCTTTTTCCAGATTTATAATCCTCAACTGCTTTTTTATTTTCTTTAATAACTTTATCTGCTAATTTACCCAATTCTTTTAAATCTGAAATTTTTCCTTGTTTCTTAATTAATCCTTTAGGAGATTCTGATTTTTCTTTCCAACTTCGTAAAATTTCTTGAGCCTTTGATTCTGTTAATTCTTTTTTTTCTACCAACTTCAATAAATCAATAAAATGCTGAGAATCTAAATCAATTTCATCAAGTTCTTTTTTATTATAATTAAGCATACTTAACAATTCTTCAACAACCCAATTTATTGCAAGTTTTGGATGAACCTCTTGAACAACATCCTCAAATAATTCTACAATATCTAATTTTTTTGTTAAAATTTTTGCATATCTTGAATCAATTTTATATTTCTTAACAAGTTTCTTAAGTTTTATTTCTGGAGTTTCTGGAGTTTCTTTTTCAATTTTTTCAATCCTTTTCTTCTCAATATTAATTACAGGTAAATCTGGATCTGAAATAAATCTGTAATCTGCTGCCTGTTCTTTTGATCTCATCATTTTTGTGACATTTTTATCCGCATCAAACATTCTTGTATGTTGTTCTTTTACTCCTTCTTTTTTCTGACGATTAATTTCATATTCTAAAGCTTTAGAAATATTTTGCAAACCAGTAATATTTTTCATTTCAACTCTTTTCCCCCCATTAATTGAAACATTTACATCTGCCTTAACCCCTGCTTTTTTATCTATAGCTTTAATATAATTTAATGTTGTGATTAGTTGTTTCATCCATTCAATTACTTCTTTTGCATTTTTGAAATCCGGATCTGTTACTATCTCTATTAAAGGAGACCCACTTCGATTATAATCAATCTGTCCTGTTTCTGGATTCCATGCCGCAGGATCTTCTTCAAGATGAACTTCTGTAATTCTTATTCCTTGAAATTTTCCTTTTGTTCCATTTTCAGTAGCATAAGGTCCAGACATTGTATTTTGATATCCCTTAGGTAAATCTGGCCATGAATAATGTTTTCTTTGCCACACAAGTTTTGAATTAATTTTACAACCTAAAATTAAAGCGATTTGAATAACTCTATTTATTGCTTCTAAATTTGGCAACATTGGTTTTGATCCCGGTTGACCTGTACAAATTGGACAAATATTTGTATTTGGTTTAGCATGCTTTATCCCATGCTCTGCCTTACAATCACAAAACAATTTTTCTTTTGTATTAAGATATGCGTGAATTTCTAATCCTATTTTTACCATTATTCAAATAACCTCGCTATTTGTAACATTTTTTCATCCTGAAATCTATCGCAAGCAATTTGCATTCCAACAGGAATATTATCTATTTTCCCTATTGGTATTGACAAGGCACAATTTCCATAAAGATTATGTGGGATTGTTAGTGCATCATATTCATACATTTCTTGAACAGAGATTTTATCTCCAATATTGTGGGGAAGTTTTGGAGTGACTGGAGAAATTATACAATCTACTTTTTTGAAAGCATTTGCAAGTTCTTGTTCAATTAATTTTTTTGCCTTAAGTGCTTGGTGATAATATCTTCCTTTGTGTTCAGCTTTTGTGATTTCCGCTCCTCCGAGAATTCTTCTTAGAACTTCTGGACCTGCTGCATCTTCTATTTTTTTACCATACCTTCTTCCGTCAAGTTTTCTCGTAGCAGAAAAAAATTCCACATAAACTAAAGGATAATAAATTGAAACAGCCAAATCTATATTCTCTATTTTTATTTTTTTAACTTTAAAATTATTTTCTTTTGCAATTGTATTTACTTTATTTTCAATTAAATCTTGTATTCTTTTATCTTTAATTGGGAAATCTAAAATTCCAATTGTTAATTGTTTTGGTTTTTGATTTATTTTTTGTAAATTTATTTTTGATTCTTGAGATATAGCATCTCTTTTATCATATCCATTTATTACACTTAATAATAAAGCAGCTTCTTCAACTGTTCTGGCTAAAGGTCCTATTTGGTCTAAACTCATAGATAAATCACATAACCCATATCTTGATACACTTGAATAAGTTGGCTTAACACCTATTATTCCGCAGAAACTTCCTGGAACTCTTATACTACAACCAGTGTCGCTTCCTAAACTCATATCACAAAATTCTGCTGCAACTGCTGCTGCGCTTCCTGAAGATGAACCCCCTGGAATTTTTCCTAGAGCTGCTGGATTTTGTGTTGGTCCAAACGCAGATGTTTCTCCAGAACTTCCACAAGCAAATTCATCTTGATTTGTAATTCCAATTATTAATCCATCTTCTTCTTTGATTTTCTTGATTACTGTTGCATCATAAGGAGCATTATAATTTTCTAAAACTTTTGAAGCGCAAGAAATATTCATTCCTTTAACATTTATATTTGCTTTTACAGCAATTATTTTTCCAGCAAGTTTACCCTTTTTCTTTTTAGCATCAATTGCTTTTGCTTGTTTTATAGCATCTGGATTTAATTGAAGAAATGAATTTATCTTTTTACCTGTGCCATTTAGAGTATCTTGTTTTTTTATTCTTTCTAAATATTGTTTTAGTCTTTTTTCTGTACTTACCATTTCTTTTTCTCCGCAATAATATAATCGCTCGTGCCCTTTAGGGTATTATTTTTATTTGGAGCATTCTTAAACATTATTTCTTTTGAAAATTCTTCTTTTGAAATGTCTCCTTCTTGTCTCTCACTTTTTGGCCTTTCAATAAATGATTCTGGAATTTTTTGTTTATCAAATTTAGAAAGTTTTTTTGAAAAATCATTCATTATAGATTTTGCTTGCTTTTTAATTTGCTCTTTTTCTTTCTCAGACACCTTATGAAATAAAAAATTTGACATATTAGAATTAAGTGAATGGACTTTTTAAAATTATTTCTTCTTAATCTTCTTTTCAACTAATTTTAAATGAACTTCATCAAGCTGTTCTTTTGTAATTTCAGAAGGAGCATCCATTGTAACATCTTTAGCTTCTCTATTTTTTGGAAATGCAATTGTTTCTTTAATACTTGCTTCTCCTAAAAGAGCCATAATTAATCTATCAATTCCAGGAGCAATACCTCCGTGTGGCGGAACACCATATTTGAAAGCTGTTAACATATGTTCAAATTCTTTTTTTTGTTTTTTATCAAAACCAATTAAATCAAAAACTTTTTCTTGAATTTTAGGGTCATGAATTCTTATAGAGCCCCCGCCAACTTCAAATCCATTTAACACCAAATCATGTTGATCTGATTTTACTTTATGAGCATCTTTTTCATTTAAGTCTTTTAAATCAGAATCTTTTGGTTTTGTAAACATATGATGCATTGGAGCATAATGTCCCTCTGTTTTTTCTTCTTCAAATAAGGGAAAATCAACTATCCAAACAAAAGCAAGTTCATTAGGATCATCTTTATTTTTTCTTAAATCTGGTTTATCTGTTTTATATTTTTTCATTGCTTGTTCATAAGTTAATCTTTGTATTTTTTGAAAAGTCAATTTTTTATCTGGAAGTATTTTTTTAATCATACTTAAAAACATTTTTTCTGTTAATTCCAAAATATCTTCTTGTTCAACAAAAGACATTTCTAAATCTAATTGATAAAATTCTCCAGGACATCTATCTGCCCTAGCATCTTCATCTCTAAAACAAGGTGCTATTTGAAAATACTTATCCACCCCTGCAACCATCAATAATTGTTTATATTGTTGAGGAGATTGGGGCAAAGCATAAAATTTTCCAAGATGAACTCTTGAAGGAACCACATAATCTCTTGCTCCTCCTGGAGAAGACTTGGTTAATATCGGTGTTTGAATTTCTAAGAAATTTTCTTCATCTAAATAATCTCTAATAAATTTTATAATTTTATATCTTAATTCTAAATTTTTCAACATTTTCGGCCTTCTTAAATCTAAATATCTATACTTTAATCTTAAATCCTCACTTACATCTTCTCGCCCTATTTCAAAAGGTAAAGGTTCTGCCTTAGAAAATATTTCTAATTTATCAATTTTAATTTCAACTTTCCCAGAAGATAATTCTTTATTCTCACTTCCTTTTGGTCTTAACTTAACTTCACCTTCAAGAGAAATACAAGATTCAATTGTAAGTTCTTTAGCTTTTGCAAAATCCAAACTTTTCTTTGTGATAACTGCTTGGATTTTCCCATATCTATCTCTTAAATCAAGAAACATCACATTACCATGTTCTCGAATTGTATCTACCCAACCAACTAATTTTACTTCTTTTCCAGTTAATTTTTCATTCACTTCTCCGAGATTTTGTGTTCTTTTCATATTATTTCTTAGTTTAGATGTTTTTTAATTATTTCCATTGCCTCTTTCCCACCAACTTTTCCGCCAAACTCTTTCATAACCAATCCCATATACGCATTTGCATTTAATCCAGGTTTACTTTTAATCAACTTTCGAATATTGTCTTCAATATCTCCGACACTAACTTTTTCAAAAACCAATTCTTCATCTAAAATAATTTTCCTCAAAGCGTCTTTAATTTGAGATTCTGAAATTTTCTTTTTCTTAAATAATTCTAAAACCCTCGAATAATGATCCTCTAACTTTTCTTCAACTTTCTTCAACTCAATTTTCTCACGCTTAGCAATCTCCTTCGGAAACATCAACAACACTTTCGCAATCAACTGCGGTTTATTAATAATATCTAAAAGTTCTTTAAATTCTTCAACTTTATTCTGCTTAAACAACAACCTAACCATATCCTCATTCAAACCCTTGCCCTTCAATTCTTCTTCTTGCACACTTTTTAATTTAGGTAAATTTTTCTTAGCCTTATTAATAAAATCTCTAGAAATTTTCAACAAAGGTAAATCTGTTTCAGGATACATTCGTGCAGAACCTGGAAGCGGCCTCAAAAACTTAGTAGTCCCATCTGGTTGCGCATTCCTAACTTCAGGTTTAAGCTCTTTATTTTTCCTTAAATTTTCCAACTGCCTTTGAATCTCAATTTCAACAGTCTTAACCATCATCTTCGGATCCTGGAAACCCTTTGTCTCAGTTCTTGGATGACCTTTCACAGAAATATTAACATCTTGCCGAATAGTCCCAATACCTCTTTTTACTTTTGCACTCCGAATTAAACCTCCAATTTTCAAAGCAACTTCCTTCGCATGTTCAGCGTCTTTAATATCTGGCGCAGTAACAATTTCAACCATTGGAAATCCCAATCTATCCAATCGATAAATTTTTTTCCCATCTTTTTCTCCAACTGTCCTCGCTGCATCTTCTTCTAAATAAATAAACCAAATTCCAACCTTACCTTTAGAAGTTTCAATAAATCCATCACGCGCAACTAAAAGTGTCCTCTGAAATCCAGAAGTATTTGACCCATCAATTACAGTCTTTCTCATAATCTGTGTTATAGGTTGAATTTCACAATTTAAAAAAAAAGAAATATGCAACGCAGTCTGTAAAGCATCTTTATTTATCTGATGTGGAGGTTCTTCATCTAACTCTACCAAACAAGTTGTATCATAACATTGATAAATAAATTCCTTCCCCAACTCTGCCTCGTGCTTAGCAGCCACATCAACTTCTCCACCCTCTCCAGCAACTGCATGAAGTTTTCTACTAACTTCAAAATCAGGTTCATCTTTTCTCAAAAGAGAAGGACAATCACAAAAAAGTTTATGTGAATCTAATTGCTGATGAATTTCTAATCCTGATTTAAAACCTATTTTTTTATAATCTATTTCTAGCATAAATGAATTAATGAGAATGAGTTAATAAGATTTTTGGAATTAAAAAATATCATTATATTCCCTCATAAATTCAAGAGATTGTTCAGCATCTTTTGAAGAAATTCCTTCTGATTCAAGAGCATTAATAATTCCTCCTCTAAATTTATGAATAAATCTTGTTGATTCAGGTCTTTCACCAGAATTAACTAAAATTGCTCTAATTCCATCTTCTAAGCTTCCTGTTTTAAACTGAATAGCATCACAAAATTTTAATTCTAAATTCTCACCTACTTTTTTTAAAAGTATATTTCCATCATGAGGGTCTGAAGGATATCTTCCAGTATTAGAATTCACTCTCGTCAAGGCATCTCCTAATAAATATGCAAATCTTCTCCGATCTAAATCATTATTTTCTTGAACAAATTTCATAATATTTAAATGAGGTAAAAACTCCATCAAAATTAAATCTCCTTTAATTTCTTTCTTACTTGACCTATAATGTGCATAGGGTTCTGGGAAAAAATCAGGAGCTCCTTCATAAAGTCTATGTAAAATATTATACTCCTCTAATAAAGATTGAGCACCAAGTATACTGTCTCGATTTGCAGCTGCTGCTAAATAATTTCCTCTTGTTCCATTTACCCTATAAACTCCCTTGTTATTTCCATTATCAATTAAAGAAATTTCAGGACTCTTTTCTCCAATTAATTTTTGAAAACATTCTCGAATTAATTTCTCATGTCTTTCTATTTCTTCAGGAGCTAATTTTTTTACTAATACCATAAATCCCTCTGTCTCTTTTCCTATTTAAATCTTTCTATCTGTCCTCTCTCCAAAGTTACAACAAACACTCCAATCTCCTCAAAACATTTATAAAAAACATTCCCTACCAACTATTATGAAAAAGAGGAAAAAATCAGAACACCCTTCAGTAAATACCCCAATAAAATTTGGACAACGTGCTGCAGACGGATTGACAAAATGGGCTGGTAGTTGGGTATTTATTATTACCTTTTTAGTATTCCTAGTTTTATGGATGTTAGTAAATGTTTATGGCTGGGTAAATCAATGGGACCCTTATCCTTTTATTTTATTAAACTTAGTTCTTTCATGTCTTGCAGCAATCCAAGCTCCAATAATTTTAATGAGTCAAAATAGAGAAAACCAAAGAGATAGAATTCGTTCGGAATATGATTATGCTGTGAACAGAAAAGCTGAAAGAGAAATTAGTCAAATTCAAACACAATTAGAAAGAATTGAAAGAAAATTGAAGAGAAAATAATTAATCCAACATCTTCTCCTTAACATCCCAATCCTTATGTCCCAAAACCCAACCAAGTTTTACCAACGCTGTTTCACTCAACATATCCTCTAAAAAAATAACACCTGTCTCTAAAAGTTTTCTTCCATTACTATAAACATAACCCTCCAATCTTCCGTTAATACACTGGGCTGTCGCACAAACAACAATTCCTTTTTCCTGAACTTCCTTCAACTTCTTTATCCAAGAATTCTCCCCTTTTGTTATAACATGACCCAAACCCATAACCTCTAAAACAATTCCTTTATATTTTTTCTTTAAATAAAAATCCAAAATTTCAGGACTTTGCCCAGGATAAAGTTTAACCAAAGCAACTTTCTCTTCAAATTTTAAATCTGTTTTAACTTTATTTTTACTTCTAACTTTATGTTCTCTTAATATTTCAATTCTATCTGGAAAAATCTTCGCAAAAGGCTTTGAATTAATAATTTTGAAAGCATCTCTTTTTGAAGTATGTAATTTTCTAACTTTATCTCCAGGCATTGCATAACAAAAATCATCATTTGAGGACGCATGCCCAACCAACATAACCTCTGCAATATCTGAAATCGCAGCCAACGCCGAGCACTGCAAATTCATATTCGCATCTGAAGAAGCCCTATCAATACTTCGCTGAGAATAAGTTAACACAACAGGTTTATTCAAATCTCTCAAAAAGAAACTCAACACAGACGAAGTATAATGCAAAGTATCTGTTCCGTGAGTTATTATAATTCCTTTAATATTTGAATCATTCAACATCTTCTCTGCAATACGTGCAATCTTTTGCCAATCTTTATAATCCATATCCTCCGATGCTTTCATAAAAGGCGTCTCAATTTTCAAAACATTAACCTTTTCAAAAAGCTCTGGATAAAATCTAAAAAATTCTTCAGTCGAAGTTAAAGGATCAACCCCTCCAGTCTTAGCATCCAACTTCGAAGCAATCGTCCCACCAGTAATTATCATTCCAATCGAAGGCTTTTTCATATCATGCTCAATTCTTTCTTCTTTCTTCTGTTCCTTTGCCTTTCTCTTTGTTTTAATTTCCAAAACATCTTTTTGATTAAATCCAATATTATAACCCGAACCTAATTTCAAAAGAACAATTCCTTTTTCAGATTCTGAACTTTGCAAAAGGATTCCTTCATAAATCTTTTTCGACAAATGAACTTCAACTAAATCTCCGGGTTGTGCTGTTGAGTTTTTCATGTTAAACAAAAACTTAAAAGATATAAAAACCTTTAGGAAGAATGAAAACACAACTACATCATTTTGCATATAATATTCAACCAGAAACTCTTGAACTAATTTTAGAACTTTTTGAAAAACTAAAATGTTCTCTCGCATATAGAAAATGTAAAGAAAGATGGTGTATGATTGAACAAAAACCAATTCCAATAGACATACAAATAATTGAAACAAAAGAGAAACCAATTAAAATTAAAAATAAAATCAACACCCACATTGCATTTTTATCTAATTCTCCAAAAAAAGATATTGAACAAATTAAAAAATGGGCTTCAAAAAATAAAATAAAATTTAGACAAGGAAAATGGTCTGAAAAAGAATTATGGTTTGATTTGCCAAAAATATTTACTAATTTTGTAATTGAAATAATGCATACTTCTATAATAGAATAAATCTAACCAAAACCAATCCAACCAACATCCAACAAAATACCAATTACCAGTGCCAAAATTGAAAGAAGAAAAATAAACAAAGAATTCCACTTTGCTTTTGAATTCAAATTAGTTTTAATAACATATTCCAAAACTTTTTTCTGTTTACCTTTTAATTTAGATTTTTTCACCGCACCAACTAAATCATAATCTTTAATCAAATTCTTTTCTCTCCTCTGAATATCAAATCTATAACCAAAATACAAAATAAATCCCGCAGTTCCAATATACCAAAAAACTTTTACCCAATAAGGACTATAAAAATTCAAAACAATAATCACACGATACGCAAAAGTTGCAATCACTCCTGCCCAAAAAAAAATCCATTTAATCCCCAAGGGATATCTAAATATGCCCCCTTTCATTTGACATACCTCTTATGACGAATGAATGAGAATCTTTGATTCGCTTTCATAAAAAAATTAAGAAAAATAAGATTAAAAAGTTATCTAAAAAAACAACTCAACAAAAATTCCTAAAATAAAAATCAAACTTAAAGTAATGATTATAATCCAATTAATTTGAATTTTATAAAAAGGTTTTTTCTCGCCATTTTTCTTTGCAGACCTAACCATAAACAAAGCCAAAATTCCAACTAATCCTCCTGAAACAACCCCTCCAATAGCAAGAATTTTTGTAAACGAAAAAAAGTCGAATAAACGAGTAGCTAAAAAAATAAAAATAGGAACAATTGCAGATAAAAACCAAGCCTTTGATTTGCTAAATCTCTCGTCATAAGTAAAATTATCTTTAGCAGCATTTCCTAAAACTAAATAAGAAGTAAGCATTGTAAAAATACCTAAAAAAATAAATATAGGTCCAAGCGCCAATGTCGCTATTTGAGGTGTTTCAATTCCTTTAAAACCAACCACAACAAAAGTAAATAATACATAAAAAATAACTGCAACAATTGTACTAAAAATTAAAACATTTTTCAAAGATTTTTTATCTTTTCCTAAAATTAAATTTGCTTCTGGAACCGCTGCAAAAGAAGCTAGCGCAAAAAGTATAACTCCAAAAGGTAAGAAAAAAGAAGAGGAATTAAAATCTATTAGATTAGTATATTCTATCTTAGGAATAAATAAAACAAAAATCAAGGCAAGTAAAATAAAAATAATTAAAACACCAATTTTTTCAAATTTTTTCAAAAAACGCAAACCTCCCCAAAGCAAACCCGCCATAATTAAACCAACCCCCAAACTAATAAAAATTGTAAGTGAAGAATTTCCTAAAATTAAAAAACTAATGCTCTCACCAATTCCTAGCATATAAGCCGTAATTGCAGAATAAATTATAAATAAAAATGCAAATTCCATTAAAATACTTCCTTTTTTTCCAAGATATTTTTCTGCATAACCTTTCAAATGATGTTTGGATTTTGTTCTTAAAATAACTTCTCCAAGATAAAGATTAATCAAAAGCATAATTGCCCCGAAAATAACTATATAGACCAAAGCTACAAAAAATCCTGCTCTTGCTGCAACATACGGAATACCTAAAACTCCTGCACCAATGCATGAACCAATCATCACTGACGCTGCTGAAAAAAACTTCTTTTTTGTTTCCACCATCTTTTAATAAAAAAGGAAAAAGAGATTAAAAACTTAATGGAAGATGAATGACCCTACGAGGATTCGAACCTCGATCAACAGGGCCGAAACCTGTCATTCTATCCATTGAACTATAGGGCCTTAATTTTAATAAAAAAGTTAAGTTTTTATATCTTAGTATTTTAATATTTCAAAGAGAAAAATGAAAACACATCACAAATTTTTAATTGGAGGGTTTAGTTCAATAATAATTATATTCATAGTAGTTAGCAGCATTTTAACATACACACTTTTTATACGACTTGAAATAAACCACAATGAATTAAGCGACCAAATTACAGAAGTGCAAAAAGACACACAATCAAAATTTAATGAACTGACTGAAAATTTATTAAAAACAAATAAAGAAGTAACTTCTTTAGGAATAGAATTAGGAACAATAGATAATGAATTTGATTCACTTAAGGCATCTGTCGGCGAGGGTTTTGAAGGAATCGTAGAAGAAGCAATTAAATCTGTTGTAACCGTTAGAACAGATATTTCTCAAGGTACAGGTTTTATAATCAGCGAAGAAGGTTATGTTGTTACAAACGAACATGTAATGGCAGGGGCAAAAGCAGCAGGAATTTTCACTTATAACGAAGAAGACACCTACCAAGTTTCTTTAATTGGAAGTGATTCTGAAATGGATGTTTCTTTACTAAAAATAGAAGGAAACTTTGAAAAACTAGAACTTGCAAATTCAGACGACATTCAAGTTGGTGAAAAAGTTGTAGCAATTGGAAATCCATTAGGACTACAATTTTCAGTTTCAGAAGGAATCGTTTCTGCACTAAATCGTCCTGGTGCAAATAATATAAACGCATACATACAAACAGACGCTGCACTAAACCCAGGAAATTCAGGGGGGCCCTTAATTAACAAACAGGGTTTGGTTATTGGAATAAATAATTTTAAAGTTGGCGGTGGAGAAAGTTTAGGTTTTGCATTAGAATCAAATTATCTTAAAGATACAATAAATGAAATTGCTCTAGCTTCGGGATTAAATCAAACGTTAGTTTAATAAATAAAGTTTCTTTATTCAGTTTATGAAATATATTCATGCAATAAAAGGAGGCGCTATCGCTTTTGTTATTTTTGCATTAGTTGTTTTCTTTGTACCGGGTTATGGTGCATCTGATGATGTAAAAACTATTTTGACAGTAACCACTTTTTTATTTGCGATTATTGTTGGTTTTTTTATTGCTCGTATGAATTCTAGATATAATACAATCAGAGAAGCAATTTCTCTTGAAGATGCAAAATTACTTTCATTTTATAAATCTTCTCAACTTTTTGGTAAACGCTTCCAAAATAAAGTAAAAGAAATAATTGATAAATATTATATTCTTGTAGGAGATTATATTGATACAGAATTATATTATAAAAAAACTGCCCCTTTATTTTTTCAACTTTATAGGGAATTAAATAAATTAAAGGATTCAAAAAAGAAAAATCTTTCTAGAGAAGTATATGATGACATGGTTGTTGAACTTAATGAAGTTGAAAATCATAGAAATATTTCTTCAGAATTTATGTCTGAAAAACTTTCTCTTGGTCAGTGGTCTATTGTTTTCATTTTAGGAGGAATAATTATCTTCTGTGTTTTTTATTTAAGAGTGGATGCATTTTATTCTCAATTTATTACAGTATTATTGTCTTCTGCAATTATTCTTATGATTTTAACACTCAGAGATTTACAAGAATTAAGGCTTGCTAATAAACCCATTTTAATAGAATCTGGTCAAGAAATGTTTGACTTTATGGGAAAGTTAAGATATTATAATAAAAAATATGTTAATAATGGATACCTCCAAATCCAAACTAATATTAAAAAATATCGTCTTGGATTACATAAACCCGGAGAAAAATTTAATATAAAGATTGTTAAGAACCCCAACTATAAAGGTTAATTT
>Ga0075122_10001492_pt1 | contig 16651 bp, 39 predicted proteins | sample AntAceMetag02UKB_FD_69790 | JGI IMG/M metagenome (GOLD analysis project Ga0075122, IMG submission 69790) | Saline lake microbial communities from Ace Lake, Antarctica - Antarctic Ace Lake Metagenome 02UKB | ecosystem: Environmental > Aquatic > Non-marine Saline and Alkaline > Saline | place... | reverse complement strand
TTAAAATGTTTAACTGCTTCTTTACGATTCTTAAAAACATTTCTAACTTCTCCATTTCTTATTAATATCCAATATTGTTCTTTTTCTTTTGTTTTCATTTTAATTCGTTTTTTGAATCTATGACGAAATCTCCTTTATAATTTCATTTATTACAAAATCCATATTTGGAACTTTCTTAGGGTATTGTAAACTATAATTTAATTGAAATTCTTTCATCATTCTTATTGTTATATTCATTTCTTTTGTTCTCATTCTTCAATCTCCAACTCTTTTATTAATTTATTTCTCAATTCCTCAAGTTCTTTTCTCTCACTTTCTTGTGAAATATTTCTTGAAATCATAAGATAACTTACCTTTCCCATTGCTCTTGAAATTATTTCATCTTCTTCTTTGAAAAATTTCTTAATTTTTTTTATTAATTCTTTACTCATTTATTTTTACTCCTTCCTCTTATGTAATTTAGCATTTAATCTTTTAGTCATTATTCTTACTTCATCTTGGCAACCTGCACTCAAATAACAACCATCATCTAACAATAAGCACCAAGACATCCAAGCACCAACTCTTAATTTCTCTAAGTAACCTATTTTCTCTTCAGTATTATTTATAATTGTGAAAGAGCCCTCACTATTCTCTGAAAACATTAGAAGATTTCCAACATATCTATCCTTCAATTTATCATATCTTATTTGTATCATTTGTTTTTTGAATCTACTGCCCAAACCAATTTATTAAATGTTTTGATTTTTTATAGACCCCATTCTTCTTGAAACCTCTTTAATTCTCTTGATTCGATTAATTTTTCTTCATTCCTTTCTTCTTCGAAAGAAATAAAATAAGGGATGTTTGATAAATTTCCTAAAATCATATTATTTTGAACCTCTTAATTAATTTTTTATTTTTGAAATATTTTGTTTTTATTTTAACTAATTTAAAATCTTCATTTTCTTTTAAAGACACAAAATTCCTTGATGAATTAACAGAAACTATACAACTCCCAAACCTTTTTGCTTCATTTAGTTCATTAGTAAATTTTTCTCCAATAGGGATTCCTTTTTTTCTATAACCTTCACCTTCTTTTATTGTTGTTCCTCGATAAAATTTCATAAACCCTCCTTTATTAATTTAACTGATGTATTACACCTTGGACAAGAAATATATTGAGGATATTTCTCCATCAATTTTATTTTAGTCCCAGTATAATCCCATTCCTTTTTACATCTTTTACATTTAACTTTCATTTTTTGTGTAATTAGGTAAGCAACCAAGTATTTAAATGTTTCTATTTGTAAGTTTCCACCCATTTGGAGTGTATAAAATTTCTCCTTCTTTATTAATTTCGTGAATTAATTCTTCATAATCATATTTATCTATTCCTTTTTCAATACAAACTTCTTTCAATACTTTATCATTTAATACATCTATTTTATTTTCCTCTAAAAAATTACCTAGAATCTCAACAATTAATTTTGCTTTTCTCTTCTTGGATAAAGTTCTCCCACTCCCTAAACGAGCCATGTCCAGAGTGCCTGATTCTACATCCAATCCAAGTTTAAGCAGAGATTGTAAAAAAATATTTTTTGCTATTTTGAAATCTTCTTCTTCAACATTTTCACTTAATCTTGTTTTTGCACTAGCTTCAGCTAAACGAATTACCCCTTCTAAATGTCTAGGAGTTATAGGCATCCCCCTCATCTTTGAACCTGGAAGGATTGATTTTTTTCTTATTGTGTGGTAAAATTCTGCCAAAGAACCCATATTTTCCTTCAATAATTTTGGTTTTAATTTTCTAGCATAAGAGATATATTTTCTAAATAATTCAATTGGTATTTCTGATTCTTCTTCCTTATAAGAATAAATAGAATCAACTATTGAATTATCAACATCTTCATTTATATTATCCGCCATAACAAAAATTATATCAAAGCGAGACATTAAAGGAGCAGGTAAATCAATTTGTTGAGTGATTGTCTTATCCCCATTTAAATCAAATAACCCGTGTTTTGGATTAGCTATCCCTAATATAGAGCATGTTGATGAAAGAGTCGTATGGATGTCAGCTTTATTTATAATTATAACACCACTTTCCATAGGAGTATGTAAGGCATTTCGGTCTTCTTCTCCTAATTTATCCATTTCATCAATAATCAAAATAGAATCATTTGCCTTGCTTAATGCCCCTGCTTTAAGACACCATGCTTGTGTTAGAGGGTCTCTATCTACTATCGCCACGAGTCCCGCCTTTGTGGTTTCATCCCCTGAAATATAATAACTCTTAGGCATCCTTAAATTAATATTTTTAGCCAAAACAGATTTACTTAGCCCAGGTTCCCCACATAATAAAATATGTATTCTCTCTCTTGAATAATTCCCCTTTGATTTTCTTTTTTTTACCCCTCCCACCATTTGTAAAACTAATGCTTTTTTTATTTCTTCATATCCAACTATTCTCGAAGCAAGAGATTTTGATAATTGTTCTAATGGTTTGTTTAAAGAGATTTCTTTTATTTGTTTTATGTCTTCTTCAGATAATTGTTCTTCTGTAAATTTTTCATCTAAAGGGGTCACCTCCAATGCATTAACCCTATATTCAAACATCGTCTCTTCTTTATTATTAGTTTTTATTTTTTCTATAAGCCCTAAGATAGATAATTTATTTCCAGGTTGCAATATTCCAGAAAAATCTTTATCTGTTAAATTACCCAATAATCTTATTCTTATTTTATTTGGTTGGGTTCCATTTAATTCATCTTGTAATTCTTCTAATTCTATTTCTTGTATATCTTGGAGGGTTGATTCCATTAAATGAAAATTTCCTTTATACCCACAACTACATCTAATTGGGATTTTATTTCCTTCTGTGATTATAACTGTACCACAAGAATTACATTCAAATTTTTGTTTTAAAACTATGGCAATTACTTTTGTTGTTTTTGAAATCATTCCTCTAACATTCACTAACCCTTCTATATGTTCAACCCTTAAATGAGAGATAGGACAAATTGTATCAAAATTCCTTAACTTGAATTCTGTTATATTAATTGTCTCTTCTAAACTTGTTTTTAACTCATTTAAAAATTCTCTTGGACTTTTAATAAAATCCTCATACCCTTCTAACCACAATTCTTTTAGAAGTTGTAAATCAAAACACATTTTACCATCTTGACCTCTATATAAAATTTTATCATCCATTAATTTTCCAAATCTTTCAGCAGAATTTGATTTATTTGTTTTCATTTTAATAAAATAATTTTCTTATTCCTTGATGCCCCCCCTCTTACAATAGTTAATATCCCAAATTTATGAAGTTCAGAAATATAATGAAATGTTTTATTTCTTCCTATATCTAAAACTTTTTTAACTTCGTCTGCTAATAAATTTTGTGGTGAAACTTTCCCATTAAAAGTATTTTCAATTATAGAAATTATATCTAAATAAATTTCTCTCTCTTCAAAATTCTCTATTCTATCATTAAGGATATTTTTTATATAATCTTTTTTAAGTATATACTCTGCCATTTTTTTAGTTACTTGTTTTTTATCTATATAAGAATCAGTTAAATCTTTAGATGCGGATATTATATTTCTAGGAATTCCTTTAGAATATTCATAAATTAAATTTTTTGTGTCTTCATCAAAAAATTCCCCATCTCCTCCTATTTTCAACCTAGCATTTATTAATTTTATTGTTTCTTCCTTATTCAAATTATCAAGATAAATTCTATGGAATTTTCCTAATGTTTCTGAGAAAGTTAGTGAATCTTCATAGTGGCTTTTATTTAAAGCAAAAATTAGATTTATATTTTTATTATTTTTATGTATAAATAAACTCCACACAAAATTTAAGAAATCTTTAAAATTACGGGTCTCAACATTATCAGGGAAATCAACTAAAATAAAAAAAGGTTTTTTTGTAACATTCTCTAATGATTCTTCAGTCATTAATCTAAAATGTTCTGCACCATCAATTAACCTGGAAAACATAAAATTTGGTGTTCCAGATTTATCCAAAATTTCTTTTATAAAAAATAAAGTTGATGTTTTACCAATTCCTCTTTGACCTAATAATATTAATCTTTCAGGAAAATAAAAATTATCTCTTATTCTCCCTTCAATTGTTTTTTTTATCATCTGTACCCCTTTTATTTCTAAAAAAGGAACTCTTTTATATTGGTCAAAATCAGTTATTGCATACTCTGAAAAAGGATTTATTTTAATCATTTTAAAATTATTTTTATATTCCTCCTTTCTTTATCATAAAAAGTAATTAAAAAAGTACCAACTTTTAAAGTATACCATTCTTCTTTTGTTTTATTAAATTTAATACCTTGTATAAAAGATAAAAAATCAATGATTAAATTTTGAACAGAATCTAAATCACCATCTAATTCAAAAGAGATTTCCTCTATAAGTTTTTGTTTAGGATATTCTTTTAAAATTATTTTGGCTTTTTCCTTATTAGAAGAAATAGCTTTATAAAAAAAGATAATTTTTTTTGAGTGTTTTTGTGTTATTGATTTTATATTTGAAATTACAACTTTCATAACATTTTAATAAGTTTAATCCTTTTAAACATTTCTAACTATTTAAAAATAATAACAATAAATAAAATTAATTATTATATATAAGATTCATAAGAATGATTTGTTTTTTTAAGTAATTCATATAATCTTTTTCTTTCAACCATAATTTTTTTAGATACTCCATTTCTTTTCCAATGATTATTCTTATTAAATGTTTTTCTAAATTCAATTGCTATATCTATAGCATGTCTTTTGTCAACACAATAATTTTTTATATCTATTAAAAAATAATAGGCTTTCTTTGAATTTATCATCCATCTGTGAAATATTTTTCCATTCTCTTGTATTATAGGATAAATCTTCCCCCCATACATTGATTGAATTACTTCAAGAACATCTTTTTTTAAATTTCCAATATGTACTACTAAAGTATAATCTATTTTATTCTTATTTTTAATTTTTTTAGGATTTATATAAACCGTTCCTTCTCCATCAAAATATCCTGCAATATATTCTTTTCTTAATTTAAGTTTTCCATCATAATCATAATACATAAAGATGATAATTATTAGTTATTTATAAACATCCTTATATTGTAATAATTTAATATATTTTCCATTGGAAATATAGGTTAATATAAAATAATACTAGAAAGGGTATCTAGTGTCTTTAATTTTAACTTCCCTTAAAATGTTTAAACTCCTTAACTTTTTAAGGTAAGTTGAATTTAGTTGTTTATACCCCTAATTCCTTCAAATTTAGCCTTTTTAGAAAAATTCAATAAGTAATTTAATTATCTTACTTTTTTTCCACTGGAAATAGAGGTTAAAAAAAATTCAAAAATTAATTAATTTTGTTTGCCCCAATACTTTAATTTTTCCTCCCCTTGAATAATGAATATCTTGCCTATATTCTAAATAATTTAAAATTTCTACTAAAAGACAATGTTGTTTTCTCGTGCTAAAGACTTGTTTCCAATCTTTAGAATAAACTAATTCAGCGATTTGACTTGTTTTTATCATTTCTCCTTTGTTTAAATTGTTAATAGCCAAAATTACCTTATTAATTTCTTGTTTTAAAAGGATTTGAGAGACTTTTTTAGGTTTTTCACCAATATCTACCTTTCGATAGCGTTCTGCGATTACTTTGTCAGGGGAGATGATGAATTTTACTCCACTTTTTCCCCTCCATTGTTTTGCTCTAAATGATTCTGTTAGTTCCAAATTACTAACTTCTCTAAAAAGATTACGAAATACATCTAAAATCTCTCTCTTCGAAAAAATATCTGAGTCTGAATTTTCTAATCTTTTTGCGTATCCTAACACAATTCCTTTTGGTGTTTTTCCTGAACTTCTTTTCTTCAAAAATCCAATATCAATCTCTCTTTTTTCTTCTATTTCAATGTTTTTTTCAAATATTTCTTTCATTTATGATATTCCACTCTCTTTTTTTCCCTACATTTTTCACAGAGAATCCATCTTTTATTTTTTCTTTCTCCCCCACAACTTGAACAAAGCCCTTTCTTTTTTCTTCTTTCCCTCATCATAAACATATTATAAAGAACTGATTGTTTATGTTCTGGATTAGTTCTGTAACGATTTGTAAAATATTCTGTGCTATAATTTTCTTTGTTAATTTTTCTTATTCTTTTTTTCCCAAGATTATGAATCCTTTGTAATGCTATTTCTTGACTTTTTAATTTATATTTATTATTCGTATGATAAGAGATTGTTGAATAAAAAAAACCAGTTTTTCTTGAGATATCACTAATATCCATTCCATTCTTTTTCAATTTTTTTATATATTTAATCTCTTTTTCTGTTAGTCTCATATTAATTTTTCTTTTTTTAAATTTTCAAATGAATCAATTATCTGTCTAAATCGTTTTACACTTATTTTTTTCTCTCTTTTCATTATTTTAATTGCTAGTTTAATATTTTCAATGTCTTGATGGTGTCTTTTACACAATGGAACATAAGGAGGCTGATGATTTCCTGATGGTGAATGTTTTGTCACTTCTTTTTTTCCACACAACAAACAAGTCATTTGTCTAATTGATAATTAAGGAACAATGCAAGGATTCCAACAAAAAAAGTAAAAATTCCTGTTGACCTTAAATTAAATAATAAGTTTTTATAATCCAAAAAATTTCCTAAGGAAAAAGATTGTTGCCAAACAAAAGAAATTAAAGTAGATATGGCTCCGATAACTAATAAAAACAAACCAAATACAAATAATGTTTCACCTTCTTTTATTTTACTTTCCATCTTAATACTTATAAGGTAAAGGTATTTATAAATCTTTTGGTTTCTTGTTTATAAAATTTTTATTATTGAAAAATAGAAAAGTATTTAAATAGTATCTTCCTTTAAATTAGGTCAATTGCTATGCGACTTCTTCTAGAGAAGTCAATTAGGTTACAATCGAAAGATTCTTTGGCAAAAAATGTTCCCATATGTCCCTAAGGGGATGTATGATGAATAATCTAATTTCCTATTGGGGACTAAACATCTGTAGGACTAATAATTCTAAAAAGTAAAGATTTTAAATACAGGGTGGGAAAATGGTTATCCATCTGGCTCATGTCCAGAAGATAGGAGGTTCGATTCCTCCCCCTGTAATAAAAAACCAATTATCATAAACTAATATCTTTTTATATCTTTTGTGAATTTTTTTTTCACAAATCATTTAAAAGGGAGTTAATTTATCTTTAAATTGGTCAAGATTCATAATTTTAATTTCATGTTCCCATAGTCTTAATACCTTAAACCCTTTAGAAAGTAGTTCAGAAGTTCTTGCATCATCAATTTCCCATATCACAGAAGCAGGTTTATCTCCTTTGGTATTAGGAAATCTTCTAAAATCAGCAGGATATATCGCTGGATTACAATGTATAAAATCCCCATCACATTCAATTACAAGATTCATCGATGGAATTAAAATATCGCATTGATAGCCATGTTTAATTTTCATATATTGATGTGTGAAAAATTCTATACCCAATTGTTTCAAAAAGTTTTGAATTTTTACTTCTATTGAAGAATCTTTTTTTGGGAATTTTTGATGTTTTCTATTTTTTCTAATGGCTTCCATTACCTTTTCTGAATGCCCAAATTCTCTTAAATAATTAGCATAACATTCTAAATTACAAAATTTAACTTTATTAAAAACACATTTCCAAACCTTAAATTTTTTCTTGCAATATTTACATTCTTTAAGTAATGAATGCCCCTTCCAATTAGGTGCTTCTTTTCCTTTTCTTGGGTGAGTTTTATTATATTTTGAGAAAAAAGGATTTTTCTTTCCAGTCATATATGGGATTAATTCTCCTAGAGATATCCTTCTTTTAAATGTTTTAACTCTTTTATTAACAATATCTTGATTGTAAGAAGGGTTATTTAATTTCATTCTTTTAGAATTCCATTCTTTCCCTCGAACCAACTTCATTTCTTGGATTTTTCTACTTACCGATGCGACACTTCTATTTAATTTCTTGGCTATCCCTTTATTTCCAGACTTAAGATAGTTTTCTTTTAAAAAATTCTCCTCATTTAAATCCCATCTACATTTTACCATAACTTAATTAGAGTAATCCTATTTATAAATTCTTGTGAATTTTTTTTTCACAAATCATTTATAAACTATTTTTTATTAAACTATTTATGGTACAAAAATGCCCACACGGCAAACTTAAGTCACCAGTTAGAAATAAAGCAGGTGTTCTTAGAAGATGTAAACTGAAGCCTAAGACAAAGAAAGGTAGGTCAATGGACCGAAAATCGAAGAGCGGAGAATTTCACGAGGTTCGTCACAGAAAAGACAAAAGAAAAGGGATAAAGAGATGTAAGAAAGGTGTTGTGAAATCTGGACCAAGAAAAGGTTTATGTAAAAAGAGATAAGTTTTTTTAAAATATTGAAAGAGAATGATAAATTGTAATTTAAAACAAAATGCGAATTTAGAAGTTTGTAAAAAGCAAATTGGGGAAGCACACTTTACAATGATTCTTCCAAAAGCAGATAATTCTGGAAATAAAATAAAACCATCAAGATATGGTAAATATGTTGATAAAATTAATAATCGTTTTGGAGGTTCTACTACTAAACCAATAACATTGGGTTGTTGGAAAGATGAAGAAAGAGACCAATTAACTTGCGAATCTGGCTTGGCGATAGAAACATGGAGAGATTTTGATAGTAATCCAGAATTAAAAAAATTAAATTCAATTGAAAGAAAAAAGAAAATGAATCAAGACTTTAAATTTATGAATAAAATAGCAGAAAATTCTGCAAAAGAATTTGGTCAAGATTCTGTCCCTATAATTTTTGATAATATTAAAGATGTAAAATTGAATAAAGGAGAGTGGAGACAAAAATTAGTAAAAGAAAAATTAACTGGGGAAAAAGTAAACGGAGATTTGTGGGATAAGAGTATTTAAATTATTCCTGTCTTTTTTGCTTGTTCTTCCCAACTTTTACCCTTAACATATAAATCTTTCTTTTTCTTTTCTACTTTTTTAATCCTTGCTTTATTTCTTTGATTGTAACAATCCCTACAAGAATATTCTAAACCATCTTTGCTATGTTTATTAATATTAAATAAAGAAGGTTTTTTGAATTCCTTACATCTCATACATTGAAATAATTTTCCCTTTTTTTTTCTAGTTCTACTTTTTGTTCCTTTTTTTAATAATTTTTTTAATCTTCCATCTTTTTTCATATGACAACTTCTACAAAGCCATTCAAAATCATTAATGTTCCTTTTATATTTTCCACTAATATTTGCTAAATCATAGGGTTTTTTCTTTTCACATTCTTCACAGAATTCTGGTTTTGGTTTTCTATTTTTTATCCATTCATGAAGAGAGTTCAATCCTACTTTATTTCCTTTCCAATGACCATTTAATTTCCCTTTAGTAGAACAAGAAAGACACCTTTTAGATGTATAAGGAGAGATTCTCTTCCCACAATCAATACAATAATTTTTTCTTATTCCTCTACGAAGTTTCCCACTACATTTATTACACCTTTTTGATTGTTTTGAAATTTTTATTCCACAATCTATACAAAATTTCTGTGCTTTTTCTTTCCTATACTTATTATAACATTTTCTACATCTTTGATGGTTAGCACTACATAAATTATCACAATCGATACAAGGTTGTTTTTTACTTGGCATTTTAAAGTTTATTTGCTTTTTGTTTTTGAGCCACAATGTGGGCAACTTATAAGGAGTGCCTTACTATGGGTAATCCAACTATAATTACATTTTTTACATTTAACCAAATTTCCTTTTTTAGATAAACCTTCACTGAATAAAGTTTTTTCTATATGTTCTATTCTTTTTTCTGCTCGTTCAAATCTGTTTTTTATTTGTTTTTCCATTTTAATTTTCATAACCTTCCCAAACAAATTCACTATATCTCTGTTTGTTTATTTTTGTTCTATTTACACCTAATTTATTAAGTGTTATTGCCAACATAGAGATTATTCTTGCAGTATCTAAACTTTTAGTTAAAAATGCTTCATCTTCGGCTATCCATACTGAATAAGAATATCCAAATAATTCTTTTTCTTGTTCTATTTTTCCTATTTTTGATTTTGTCATTTTTTCGTTTTACCAGGAATCATCAACATAATCTGCACTATCGTCAGGGTCAAAACCTTCTTTAATCAAGTCATTTCTTATTTTCTTCTTTAACTTAACTAATTCTTCTAAATCTTTTAAGACAACCAACCCATCCATTCTATTTTTTATTTGTTCTTCCATTTTTTTAACCCCCTTTCAATTATTTTTAACTTTGATTCTATTTCTTTTCTATACGAACGGAGTTCTATTTCTAATTCGTGAATCCATTCTAATCTTTGTTTTATATATTTAATTTCTCTGTTCATTTTTTATACCCTTATGATTTAGTTTTTTATGTTCTTTGATGGTGAGTAGTTTATGATTTTCTGGAGCAAATGCCTTTTTTATTTCTCCTAAATTTATAGAGCCATCTTGATTGATAAACTTAAAAGTAAAAAGAGGTTTAATGTGGTGTATTTCATAATCTTTTAAATTTCTTGGAAAAGGTTTTAAATGTTCTAAAATTTTTTTGTAATCGACCCCATATTTTTTAGAGGATGCTATCTTTTTTGTTTTTAGGTAAATTTTAAATATTTTTCCAAATCTAGTCCTTAATTTTTGTTTTATTTTATGTTCTTCATTTGTATGATATTGATTTTTATTATAAGTACAAATTCTTTTTATTTCTTTTTCCTTATGCTTCTTATAATATTGTTTATAATATTCATCTCTTTTTTCTTTGTTTTTTGCTCTTTGTTTTTTTATTTTTTCTTTATTTTTTTTGTAATAATTTTTTGAATATTCTTTAAAATATTCTTTATTTTCCGCATACCCCTTTACTGCATACCCTTTTATTTTTTTTTGATTTTCTTTTCTCCATTTTTTATGGTATCCTTCTTTGTTAAATTTACCTTTATTATTTTTATAATACTCTTTCATATAGGCTTTTCTTTCTTCTTTGTTCATTTTTCTTCTCCTTATTTTTTTCAAGATTAGTAGCTAATCTTTTATGTTTAATTCTGCATCTTTTTCTATATTTCCATCTATCCTTACTACATACTTTGAATTAAAACTCCCTTCTTCTGTGCCTTCTACTGCTTCTGAGCATAAATATTCTGCTCCTCCATCTGTCTTGTGATAATATAATTTCATTTTCATTTTCTCCATTTAATTATTTGATTAAGGTAACCTTAATCTTTTTTTTCTTCAATCTCCCTAAAATAAGGGTCTCTTTTATCTGCACCCATATCTTTCCAAATCTGTCTTGCTAAATCTTCTTTTGTATAAGCATCACAAGTTAATTTAACAAAATATTCTTTTGCTTGTTCTTCAGTTATTTTTTCCATTTTCTTTTCTCCTGTTTAATTATTTATTAAGGGTATCCCTTAATTTACATTCCCAAAATTTTATTTATTTCTAAAATTTCTTTACAAATTGTATTAAACTCTTTTAAATCATCACTCTTAGCAATATATTCATTTGTAGAAATTGAAGAAAATATAAATTCGTCTTTCAAATTGATTAAATACTTTAAATCTTCTTTCATTAAGTTTTTATCGCCTTCCCTATCCATTCCACATTCTCCAATCCAATCAATTAAATGGTCAATTTGGTCTTCTCTTTCTTGTACTGAATAATCAACCTTTTCTTCTTGAAAGATTTTTTCATTAATTAGAGTTTCATTTATAAAAACTCCTTCTTCTTTTATATTTAAATTGTATGTTTCCATTTTTCTTTTCTCCTATTTAATTTTAAACCTTTTTAAAAAAGGTTGGGAGTTCGTTAAAGTGTTCTCCCAAACACTAAATTTTATAAAAATAGTATTAATTAATTTGCCCAAGATGGTTTATTATCATTAAGATATTTTATAATATCCTCTAACCAAGGTGAATCTATTTCATCAAATTCTTTAAAGGATTTTATTTGTTTTTCCATATAACCAAAAACTTTTTGTTTTTTCAAATCCTCTTCTTTATAAAATAAATTCAAATATCCTTTTGGTGTTTTTTGTTTTATAGTATCTTCATCTTCAAAACCACTTATAAAAGCATAACTTATTTTCAATTTTTCATCTATCTTACAAATAAAAAAACCATTATTATTATCCTGATAATTTAAAAGTTCTTTTAAACTTGTTTGTTTATTTTTTGGTTTTTTATCTTCTTTTGAGTAAATAAGTTCTTCTGGTTCGTGAAAATTGGTTTCGTTATGTAATTCTTGCAAACTTACCCATTTGATAGCTTTTTTAATACTTTCTTCTAAAAAATGATTTATAAAATCTTGGTTAGTTTTAGCAAACTGACCACATTTATCTTTATTTTTTATTGCTTCCGTGATTCTCTTAATTATATCTAAATTAATGTTTATGGCTATCTTACCAAAAAGCCACTGGTTATGGAAAACTAAAATCTTTTCACTTCTATTATTTGGGTTTCCTTGACCCATATTTACCTCTGGAAGAATAAAAACACTTTGAAATCTTTGTCCCATTATTTTTTACCTCCTTTCACTTTTGTTTTTTCCCTAAAATATACTTCCACTTCACCATGAATATCTTTTGTTTTTATTACTTCATTTCCAGTCTTTTTTAATCCCTTTATAACGGATTTTATTTGTTCTTCATCCCCCCATCCAAAAAGATTATTAACTTTATTATATGCTCTATATTGAGGTGGTGCATTTTTAGCCCAAATTGGTATTCTATTTGGATAATCTGCATTTTTCCAGGTTTCTTTTCTAACCATTTTAAAAACTTCCTCCATAACATTTATTTAATTGAATTTTATTAAATTTTATTAAAACTTTTTCTGAATCTAAAATATATTTTTCTTCAATATAATTTATTTTCTTATTTATTTTTTCTAGTTCTTTAGAGGCATAAGAAAAGTAATTTTGTTCTTTTTCGCTTAATTTATCCCAATCTACATGATTATTTTCTTTTCGTTTGCATCTTGAATAAAAACCATTAAATCCATAAAGAAAATTATCTAAGTCTTCTCTTTTCTCAATTAATTTTATTAATCTATATTCAATTTCATTCAATCCTTTATAAGAAATTTTTAAACTTCTTTGATGCACTTGTTTTAATCTAGCTGTTGTTTGTATAGTCATTTTAAATATTTATCCCCCAATTCTTTAAATCTTTGAAATTCTGAATCAGTTAAGGGTCTTTCTAAACTAATATTGCTTAATGCTTTTAGTTCTGCATTTTCCCTTATAAATTCAAATTCTTTTATTGCTTGTTTTTGTTTATTCATTATACATAAGTCTCATATAACCTGGAGACATCCCCCATTTTTTAATAAAATTTTCTTTACTTATTTGAGGTATTAAACCTAAACCATATTTATTCAAATCCTCTTTTTGTTCTTTAGATAGTTTTTGCTTTATCATTTCAATATTCCCCCTTTAATAGGACCACATCATTTATTTGATAAAATTCTAATTCTTTTAAAGGAAAATCTGTATATTCTCCCTCTTGTTCATATAAAATAGGTTCATTTGTATCTGTTTTTACATTTACTTTAAATTTATTATCTTTTACTTCAATTTTCCAGACCAAAAATTCCGAATTTTCTTTAATTTTCTTTAAATGTTGTACAGATTCAATAATATCTATTAACCAAAAACAATTAACTTTATTTCTTAAATAATTTATTCCATCGGTTAATTTCAATTTTCCAAAACTACTTTTATGATAATGTTCGGTCCCATGAAAATCATTTAATTCCCTTAATATTTCTTCTTCTTTAGTTTCAATTTTTAATTCTTCTACTTTCCAAACTTCTTTAAAATCTTTATAAATATGGTCTTTTGCTTCGTCTTCAAAATTAAATTTTGTTGCTTCTTCTTTTTTCCATTTCCATTTTATAAAGGTAGGACAAACCTTTGCATAAATTACTTCTTCATGATGGGTTTTAGTTATAATAAAGTTCTTTTTATCAAATTTATAATCCAATGCTCTTTTTAATAAATTATCCCATTCTTCAGATTTTCTTAAATCTTCTATTTCATTTGATTTTTTTTCATCTCCCCAAGGTTTATTTCTCCAATTAAATCTTTTATATTCTTCTCCGAATACATATCTTAAAACTTTTAAAGCATTTGTATATTTGTTTGTTCCTTCTTGTAAATTTCCTGATTCATAATTTTTTAATAAATCAATCTCCACGGCTTCCTTTCCTTCTTCATTTAATATTTTATTATAATAAGGAAAATCTTCCCTGGAATAACTTAAAGGTCTGCAATTATTACAAGCACAATTAATAAAAACCTTTCCTTGCTTTTCATCAATCTTTATACTTTTTACTTTTTCGTAACTCATTTTTTTACCCCCAAAAAATTTAATAAATTATTAACGAAATTTTCATTTAAGATTAGATTATTATTACTTCCTCCAGAATAATCTTTAAAATCTTTTGCTGTTCTTATTAATAAACTATCTTTACTCCATCTTAAATCACTAAGAGAAAAATAATAAATTCTATCATCATTTAGTTTAAAAAATCCTGATATATCAAAATGGTTTGGTTTTCCTATTTCAATTTCTTTTGTATATGGTTTTAAAAGTGCTTTAAATTCTCTTTTAAAGGTCCTATGAAATTCTAAATATTGAGGGGTTCTTTGACTACTGCTTTCAAAATCAAAACTTAATAGATATAAACTTTTTTTCATATTATCTAATTTAGATTTTAAAACTTTTTTTCTTTCTGATTCAATCTCTTTATCATATTTATCTTTAAGATTGTTTAATTCTCTTTCTTTTTGTTCTATTATTTGTTTTGTTATCATTTTATATACTTATTATAATAATACATTCTTTATAAACCTTTCGGTTTTATTAAATCCCCCTTTAATTATTATTTTTTGATTCATTTTAATGTCCGAATTGACTATTTGTCTTGTATTTACTTTTTTTATCCCAACAATATAAACTTCTTTTATACCCATTTTCACAAACAGAACAATACCCATCATTTGAAATATAGGCTTTAATTGGTAAATCTAAAAATTCTTCTGTAGGCAAAACATTATAATAAGTTTGTTGAGATTCTTTATCTGGGTCGTTGTATTGATAAACTTCCCTTATTATAAAATAGTTCTTCCCAATTATTTTTAAAACCTGAAAGTATTCTATATTTGTTTGGTCATATCCCCAAGAAGTATATAAAAAATCCCCTTCTTTAATTGTTTTTTCTCCTTTTTTAATTTCTTTAAATTTTGATTTTTCAAAACTTTTTAAATAAACCTTATATTTTTTTATTACATCTTCACAATGATTATATAAATCTTTTTTATTTAAATCTTCTTTGATTCTAATTAAGATATTTAAAACATCTTCTTTCTTATATTCATAAACTTTTAATTTCTTATCTTTAATAGACAAAAATAAACCTTTTTCATAATTAAAACTTAAATAAATTAAAGGGTCTTCTTTACTAAATAAAACATCATATTCTTTAAAACTTTCAAAACCTTTTGTATGATTAATTACCTGATGCAAATCTGAAATATAACCACTTTTAAAAGTCTCTTCTATGTTTTCATTAATTAATATATTCATTTTTTAATTCCTCTTTAAATAATTCTTCAAAACTAAATAAAGGATAATTTAATTTATTAAGTAAACTCTGAATATGGCTTTTTCTTATTACTTCTGGGTTTTCTATATAATTAAAGAAAATACCGATTGCTCTTGAAGTTCTAAGCCATCCTAACGAACGATTTTTATTTATTTGATTAATTACTTGGTTGTTTTTCATTTTGAGTATTAAGGGGTATTAGTAAATACCCCTGAAATTTAATTTTAGAGTGTTTTGTTTTCATTTTTAATCAATTCCTTTATTTTAGTTTTATCGTATCTTCTTATTTCTTCATTACATTCAGGACAATAATAATAAATACATTTATGATTATAAAAATTTATTTCTTTATCTTTATGTTTGCATTTATTTTGGTTTTTTCCTTTCATTTTATCTACTTATTATAATAATACATTCTTTATAAATGTATCGTTTTGAGGTTTTTTAAGATAACCTTCATTTCTAATGGAAAAAGAGGATTTATCGTCGATTGATATTTCTATTTATTTATTCAAATCGACACCTATATTTCCTATAAAGAAATTTTATAAAAGGATTGAAAATAAAGATTTTAAGGGAATTAAGGTATTAATCAAATAAGGAATAAAAACCCCTTAGAATAGGATTTCCGTTGAAATTTGAAAGGGAGATTTAATAGGGATTAATGAAAAATAAAGGATTTTCTAGGTCTTTTCTTTCAGGGAAGAAATTTTAATATTCATTAATTAATTCTTTTAAATAATCTAAATGATTAATAATTTCTTTTTTATTTAGAGAATTAATATTTTTTATTAAAGAATTAGTTTTATTAATTATTAAAACTTTAATATCTAATAAGTTTAAATCTAATTCTTGATTTTTAGGCATAAACTACAAACAAACTAATCTATTTAAATATATTGAATTGATAGAATTACCTTAATAAACAATAAAACCCTTTTTCCCCCTTTTCCTCTTTTCCCCCTTTTTTCTCTCCTTTCT
>Ga0075122_10001490_pt1 | contig 16655 bp, 22 predicted proteins | sample AntAceMetag02UKB_FD_69790 | JGI IMG/M metagenome (GOLD analysis project Ga0075122, IMG submission 69790) | Saline lake microbial communities from Ace Lake, Antarctica - Antarctic Ace Lake Metagenome 02UKB | ecosystem: Environmental > Aquatic > Non-marine Saline and Alkaline > Saline | place... | reverse complement strand
GTAATCTGACTCCACTTCAATCCCCTTATCAAAATCAGCCAAGACTTGATCTTCATCTGCACCTAACTCAATCAAGCATAAAGCCCGATCATTATAGGCCGCTCCATCGCTTTGATTATGCTCTATAGCACGCGATAGAAATTGGATAGCCTCCTCATAATTTCCTTTAATAATTTCTTTTTGAGCTTTAAAATACATGATCTCGCCTAGAACTTCCTGACTCTGTGCCTCATGCAAGCCTTCTTCAACTATTTGCTCAGCCGTCGAAACACCTGCATATGTAATGGCCTCATCAAGATCCCGTCTTAATTTAGAAAAATTACTATGTTCCATAAACCACGCTCTCCTTGTTATCCATACAACCCCTTAACGAATATGAACAAAACCTTCTCTTAAAAGTAATTGTTTAATTAATTCCCCTTTTTGACCTTGAAGCTCGATAATACCACCTGACTCATCCACATAACAAGTCCCGCCACATCCGGACTTCGTCTTAAGAATTTTGGCCAACTTCCTGCAATACGTCTCATCCCTTGGCAAACCTTCAATTATCATCACTTTCTTTCCCTTACGGTTACTCCGATCTAATCGTACTGTTAAACTAAATTGATCATACTTTGGCTGGGAGGGATCATAGGAAATACAACTACATTCTTTAATCGGCTTCTGGCATCTTGGACATACGGCCACGCCGTCTTCATTGAGTGAAAATATAGAATCAGGAATTTCGATCATTTTTAAATATCGCGCAACGCATCTAACGAGCGACGCTCTTTCTTGGTTGGACGCCCCTGCCCTTTGTCACGTCTCGGCGTCCATCCTGTTTTAACTATTTTTAACTTATCAAGCTCTTCCTGTTCAGTCAAATTCTCAACACAAGCAACAGCCAGTTTAGCGCCAACACGCTTAACGATACATTTAAGAGCTTTATACCGCCATGTAATGCCATCCCGCTTAAGGGCTATGATTTGTCCAAGCTTAACTTCTCGTGAAGGTTTAGCATATTGACCATCTACGCTAACGCGCTGACGTTTACATAAATCTGCAGCCATTGGACGCGTCTTACAAATTCTTACCGCCCATAACCACCGATCAATCCTGACTAAATCTTTTTGATCCTTTGTCTGCATAATTTCTCTCCGCTCACCAATCAATAGGGGAATAGTCTTTCAAGAATTTTCCGCACCAATGTTTTCCTGTATTGATTCCACTAAAAAAAGGATCGCACACACGCGCTGCCCCGTCGACAATATCAAGCGGTGGTTGAAAGTCATGCGTCTTCTGTTTTTGTTGTGAAAGATGCGCAGGATCTTCATCCGTCACCCACCCCGTATCGACAGCATTCATATAAATACCATCTTTCACCAAGCTTCCGGCAGACGTATGTGTCAACATATTAAGCGCGGCTTTTGCCATGTTCGTGTGCGGATGGCGATCAATTTTTTTAAACCGATGAAACTTGCCTTCCATCGCACTGACATTGACCATATGTTTTTTTCCGGTAAAATCGCGTTTCATCATGGGCTCTAATTTATTACATAAAACAAAAGGAGCAATCGCGTTGACCAACTGAAGTTCAAACATTTCAGAAGTTTCAATTTCTCCTAAACGCAGGCGCCAACTGTTGGTTTTACGCAAATCGACTTGCTGCAAATCAACATCAAGCTCGCCTTCGGGAAACATTTCTGATGTTTTTAGGGAGTGATCATATGCGTAAGGAATTTGAGAAAGCGCAGCGGACGCCCGCAATCCAACTCCGGGGGCCTTTCCCATCCAACCCACCGTCAGCGCTTTACCTTTTTGGAGATTAGAAGCTGAATAGGAATTGAGTTGCTTTTTGCATTCATCATAAGATCCCAGCAATGTTTGCGTATCCTTCGGAAGATCAGACATGGATAGTTGTTCATTCGCCATTAAGTGCGCATAAAATCCCGGGGGGCGCCTGACAGTTTGCGCTGCATTATTGATGAGGATATCTAAGCGTTCATATCGCTGCCCAACAGAGTGGCAAAAGATTTCCACACTAGGGGTATGCCGTAAATCGAGTCCGTAAATATGAAGCTTGTCCTTCCACTGCCCAAAATCTTTTTCACGCGCATAGCGCATGGCCGAATCAACAGGAAAACGTGTTGTCGCAATGACAGATGCGCCCGCGCGCAACATCATCAGCGTCGCCTGATATCCAATCTTTAAACGCGACCCTGTAATCAAAGCAACCTGGCCTGACAAATCTGCCGTTTGAAAACGTTTTTTATAATTAAATTCCGCACATTTTTGACACATCGAATCATAAAAAAAATGAAACTTATTATATTCGGCATGACACACATAGCACGTGCGTGGAACCTTAAGCTCATAATCCTCAATCAAAGCTCCAGCATCCACACCCAGCAATCGCTCTGGCGCTTGGAAAACCACCACATCACGTGCGCTACGAATGCCAGTTGTTGCTCGAGCTTTCCGCTCTTTTTTGACAATCTTCTGACGACGACTTTTTGCACGCACATAATTCCGTTGACGAAGTTCTGCACGTTCGGGATGAGAAATGCGCCCTGCAATTTTCATCAGCGCAATTTTCTCTTCTTCTTTGAGGTTCACCCACATCTGGGGATCATCCGCCAGAGTTCCCAGAAAAAAAACACACTCATTAATCTTTTCTGAAAGATTAATTTCTTCTGTTCGTTTCATCGACACCGTTCACGTTTCCTTTCTAATTCATTTTAATAGCATCATCTTTAATAACAATACTTTGGGCTTTGTACAGCGAACCTAAAGCCATTTTGTATTTTTTCTTACTCACTGCAAATAATTCATAAATGATCTCCGGCGAGCTCTTATCCGTAACATTAAGCGTTCCACCTTCCCTATTAATCTGCGCAATAATTCGCCGTAGTCTCCACCGTCCAGATAAGCGCCGACTTCCAGCGCCTTAACAATCTTCAATTTATTGTATTTTCCAAGCTCTACCATAATATTTTCCATTCATACTCTCTATTTAATATTAGGGGTCAGCGCCCTAATTACAAAATTTCACTATTAGGGCGCTGACCCCTAATATTTTATTTTGTTATTAAAATGAAAATCTTAGAATTACTAAAATTTTAAACCGCTACTGAGCTTAGCCCTCTTTCAAGCATTATAGGTTAATCGCTAGTGATAATGAAGTAGAAATAAAAAATCCCACTTAGTTGTAGAAATAAAAAAATATACTAGAGTGGGTATCTGAATAAAAGCACCCAGGGGTGATTTCGGAGGTGCCCCTCTATTTTTAAATTTAGGGAAGGGTTTTGCCTGACCTTCAGGTTATGAGCCTGCAGTGCTTCTCACTTAATATGTTGAATTGATTGATGTTACGAAAAGTGGCTTTTACGATGTGCCAGATTTGTGCCAAGTTTGCATCAATATAAATTATTTACCCAAACATAGCTCAAAAAGTTCTTAAATCTTTCACCCTCCCGGAATAGAGATATTCAACAATACCTCGATGTGCTAGAAAACTTTGATATAGAAAAACGGCCTAACAATTTTAAATTTTCCTGTAATCAAGCTCACATTTTCAATATAAAAACATCCTGTAATTTTTTTGTCAGCTTTTATACTCTTCTGCTGTTATTCGATAAAAATCATCAGCAACGGTTATCAATATTTCCATATTTGGCTCAAAATCATTGAATGTTTTCACTTTTAATAAAGATTGCTTGTTTGCATTAATAGGCAAAGTTCTTAATTCTGGAATCTCTTCGTTTAGGAAACGGGCACTAACGGTTATTTTCGTAATCTTAATTTTAATACTGCTACCATCACAACCATCATAATCGTAAACAACGCCCTTTGCTACATCGCCCTTGCGCACCTGGGCACTGTAAATTCGTTCTCCGATAGAAATTGGCTGATTCGCGTTTAGAGGTTGCCACGCTTTTTTCTCAGCCCCAAAAACAAAAACAGGAAGAATAAAATTTAAACAAATCAACAATAATAACATCTTATTCTTTAACATTTTATGCCCCTTTCTTTCAAAAGCCTTTTCAGATTCTTTCAATATACTATAAAGCCATTTTTTCCGCAACCTCAAACTCAAACGTATCAAATATCATAGCGTTAGTTTATGTATCCTTGTCGAAAAAAATGCAAATACATAAATTTTAAATTTATGAGCCTAAGTGTAATTTTATGTAACTTATTGATTTGATTAGGATTATAAAAACTGACTTTTTCAGTATGCCCGATTTGTGCCAAGTTTACTTCTCATTTTTTTTATTCAATCTCATCTGAATACTTTTATTGATTTTACTCTTAACATCATCTTCTATATCAATAAATTCTAATTTCTCCCTTAACTCTTCTAATGGATAATCTATAACTAATTTCCCGATTGCTTCATCAGCAAATGATGGAGTAACAACTTTTACCCCATCAAAAGAAATCATAAGATTGTTCTCTTGATGCCAATTTTTTAACAACAATTCTCTAACGGCTTCCCCGCCTTTGCTTTGTTGCCCGTTTCGTCTCTGAGAACAAAACTCACCAATTATTTCTTTTATCTTAATCAACATTTGAGTATTATTTAATTAATTTGTATTCTTTCGGAATTCTTTCTTTCCTATGAAATATTTTCTTCCCTGGCGCAGAATCAATAACAAAATCAATCAATGTTCCTGGGAAGCAAAAATCTAATTTTTGTTTTCTTACAACTCTTCCCATGAAGCCGACCTTCTCTTCATACAAGCCATCATCGGAGAGTATCATAAAAGAGCCTCCACAACAACGAATAAAATCTTTAAAATTCGATAAACCAACTCCTGAATTTTGATTTCCTGTTGTTCCTGTTACTCCTTCAACCAATGCCTTGCTGATTGCCTCGCTAGCATTCTTTGATAATAAGTCTCTATATTTATTGCCCAGATGCTCCTTTATCCCAATTCCAGCATCACCAATACAAAAACGTATCCTATGCGAGTTAGAATACCCTTGACCCAAAATATAACAGCTTATCGGAGACTTGCTATGTTGCTCAACATTTAATATTAATTCTGCCAAATTTTCATGAATACTAAATCGAACTAGACTTGACAATTTTAACTCTTTTTCTATAAGGTCAATAATTCTTTCGATTTCATAATCATCCATCCAACTAAATTTTCTAAGTTTATATATATACTCGTCGTTATGAGGCAAAATAGATGTATCGATTGGAACACTTACGCCAACCTGAGAACTGAAACCTGATTCCGAAAGGAAGTTCTTTACTTCTGAGTCTAATGGGAAATTCTGTCTTATTTTGCATCGTCTATGTATTTGTAAATATTTTCCAACAATTACTAAAATATTAATTCCAGAAGGATAAAGAAATTCTAATTCAGAAAAATCGATAAAGACTTCTTCATCCATCTTAGCTTCAAGCATAAATTTCACGCACTGCAAAACGTCTTTAGTGTTCGCATGAAATCCTAACCCAAATCTACCTAATAATTTTATTGTAAGCATAATTGAAATTATTATATCATAAATTAAAAGAACAAAAATTAAATGTTACGACTCTCAGGTTGTAAACCTGATTATTTTAATGCGTAAATGCTTGGGATATCACTACTTGATGATTTTCTAGTATCTTGATGTGCCATATTTGTGCCATTTATTCCGTCTAAAGCCTTCACAGCCCTCTTTTTATGGTCACAACTCAAATGTGCATATCTTAATGTCATCGCCATGCTCTTGTGTCCTAAAAGCTCTCGAACTGTATTTAAATCAACTCCAGACATCACTAGCTGCGATGCAAAAGTATGTCGCAGGTCATGAAATCGAAATTCATTAATTCCTGACTTCTTAAGAGCCGTGGAAAAAGATTTCTTAATATCACTAAAAGGCTTTCCTTCAAAACTATTAAAAACATACGGAGAATCTGGATTCTTGCGTACACTAAATAAAATATTCTTTACTGTTTCATTAATAGGAATCTGCCTTTGGTCACCATTCTTTGTTGTTAATAAATATATCATTCCATTTTTCAAATCTATATCTCGCCACTTAAGATTAAATATTTCCCCTTTTCGCATTCCGGTATTTATTGCAAGCTCAACAATATCTTTAAGGTATCCTTGGCAATTACTTAATAGTTGATAAATTTCTTCTTTTTCGAGGAATCTCAACCTCTTATTATCAAGTGCGTAGAATTTAACTCCGAAAGCAGGATTTTTACCATCATAAAGTCTCCACTCAATAGCTTTATTAAACATCGCCCTTAAACAACCAATATTTTTATTAACACTATTTTTACTAACAATTCTTAATCGCTCTGTTCGAAACTTTTCAATATCCAATGGACTAATTTCATGCAAGTATTTATTACCAAAATAATTCTTAATATGTCGCAAATTGCTTCCTTCGGACTTCCGCCACGTTTGACGATTAGGCTGCAAATACATATCGATATATTTTTGTATCATTTCGGATATTTTTATCTTATCCTGTCTCTTGATATCCAAATATTTATTTTCAATAACCAAGGTAAGCTTTTTATTAAGTATTTTTCGAGCCGTTGCTTGATTATCCGCAACGATTTCTCGTTTACGCACACCTCCTGCTACGTAATCTATTCCCCAACGATTTTTTCTTTTAAATACCCTTGCCATAAAAACATTATACCCCGTAATATATTACTGTGTCAATAATATTATAACCGTACTATAATACGGTATTATGGACACAACCACTTATAATAAACTTGGTAAGAAAATTAAATCTCTTAGAGCAAAATATAAAATCACACAAGAAAATTTAGCCGAAACTACCGGCATTGAATACAAATACCTACAAAAAATTGAAAGCTCAAATCCTCCAAACATAACGCTTAAAACTCTGGCTAAGCTTTCCAAAGCCCTTAAGACAACTCCATCTAAATTACTCAATTTTTAATAACCTATTAATCATAGTTAACCATTTCTATTTTTCTCTCTTTTACCCATTGCTCAACCTCATCAGCTCTAAATTTAACCAAACGCCCAATTTTGTAATATGGAATCTGCCTTGTGTGCACCCAAGCATATATCGTAGATATTTGTAGTCCAAGATGCTCCGCCAGCTCTTTTACGTTACATAACTTTAAAGTATCCATTTACATCCTCTATTTATCTCTTCAAGTGACTCTAAGTCCATATATACCAATTATATACAAGAATTGTTTAGTTAATAAAAACGAAAAATTAACTGATGCCTATAAAAAGCTATAAATTCCTTAATTTAAATTTAAAAAATTAGTTCTCAAAATCCTTACTTACCTTACTCTTTAAAAAGTTTTTGCTATCTTAAGTCTGCTTATTCTTCCTAAAACGCCCCTTTAAATTGCCTATGCCTCTTCTGTTTGGATTCTTACCAAAACGATACTGAAACAAAGAACACTCTGTATGCGGGCACAGCTTTACTTCTTTTGGCTGCCAACATGAACAGTCGAGACATTTCTTACGTATTGCTTTTAATGGTGTTAATCTCATTTTTAAACTCACCTTTACTTTATACAAATCACCGCTTTACTTTCTACAAATTAAACATAGTATTTAATCAGGATAAACGCTTCATTATTTCTTTTCTACAAAACTTACACATAACCTAAATAATTTTTGTTCTTTCCTTTCTACAAACATATATATTTACCATATGCTTCCGGCTTATACCCTGTAACCTTTATAATGAAAATGTCTAAACTGACCTATAAACTTGTATTTGCAAACTCCCCCATAAAGACCGCCATGTTTAGTTTTCACAATAAAACCTTTCTTTTGCAATTCTTTAAACGCTTTGCTCATTGTCTTCGTGCTCATAATGTCTTTCATCTCAGAATAAGCCAGCGAAACCTCGCTAAAAGTACTTGTGTTAAACTTGCCCCTCATATAAACATAAATAACCATTGCAGAAAAAGACAAAGATCTCCAATTAGAATCTCTCAAAAGCTCCTTATATAAAGCAACAAATGGAGGTAAACGATTCTTCTTTGCCATTATCTATCCTCATCTACTTTTAAATTAACGAAAGATATAATCTTTAGGCGTTCAATGCCAACCAAACAATTTCTTTCTTTACCAATATTTTCTCTACAAAACCCTAAAGTCATCTCGATTAATTCTTGAAGACTTAAGAAAACTAAAACGATATTATTCTTTTGTTTTTCTTTACGTGAAGATTGGAAGTCTCGTCGGACTGATAAAAAAACTTTAAAAAAGTTTTTTGTTCTACATTCTTTCATTTCGCATACTCCTTTGTTATTAACGACGTTAATAATAGAAGTATAACAAATTATTGGATCACTTAAGAGGGGGACACAAGGGTACTACCTAATTATTTGATAATCGCCTTCTATCAGCTTTTTGCAAGCCAAAAGATTATTCTTTACCTTCTCAGTTAGAGGACTTATATCATATTTATTTGAAGAATATTTAGTGAACTTCTTATATTCATCAAAGTAAACAGCTTTAGCAATCTCTCTATATGTTTTTGATTTTCCTTTGAAAGGATATCTAAGGTCATAAATTTCTAAATATGTTTTATATAAAGTAAAATCCTGCATTTTCTTTCCAGGACTTTTTTTACTTTTTTTTCTTTGTTTCTTATAATATTTTATTATTTTCTTCAATTCATCGACTATCTTGTTCTCAGTAGCCTCTATGTCGATTCTAAAATCTATAAATCTTTTATTTAAATTCTCATCCCATCCCATAACAAAATAATCATCTGTTAAGACTGTATTACCCTCTAAAGCAGCAACAGCTCTATTTCGAAAACACAAATAATCATAAATCATGCTCCGATAACCATCCTTACGATATATTTTATCGCCAAACACTTTCTTTTTTAAGATTGCCTCATTTCTATTTGGCTCTAAAAAAGATAATCTAGGGTCTAAAGGCGCTTCTATTAAGAATCTACTCGCAATCTTTTCTAATATTTTACATTTCTTTTCAGGATTATTTTCATCCTTATATTTTTCATATAAGTCAGCATATTTCTTATTTCTTCTAATGAATTCCCACCTTAAACCTATTGAATCAAAGGAAGTCTCTTTCTTTTTTCTTGGCATTATAGCTCCATTAAAATTACAACCTGTCCTTTTTTAATAACAATCTATTCTAGCTTTCTTCATTTCCGCTTCTAATATCATCCTTTCAAGGGTCATAATTTTCTCGAATGGTAATTTATCTTCGTACTCATCTAAAAGCTTCCTTGCTTTAGTCTGAACGTTTTTTAACATAATACATGCATCATCTTCTTCTTTTGCTTGTTCTTCAATTTCTATTTTTGCATTTTCTCTAGCTTTATTTGTTATTTTTATTGTTTCACCCATAGCGTTAGGAAAAGAAAAACAAAAATTTATAAAAAATATAATCATAAGAATTATTAAAGAAGACGCAATTATAGAAAATATTAAACTAAGTTTTTTTAACATAGCTTACCCTTTCATTTAATAATGTTTTCTTGTAAAATATTTTTTATTTTACTACCCACCTAAAGAATAGGCAAGCTTCAAAGAAAATAGCGCTTAAAATTAAAAACCTCTTGGTTCTCCTTAATCAACCAACAACTTATTTCCTTGATAAATTATTAACATTTGATATCATCTTTCTATGGTAGAAAAAGTTTTAATATGTTCAGCAAGTGAGACGCTCAGAGAATCTGCAAAAGAAATTCTTGGAAACAAGCATAATCTTATACTCTGTGAAGACATTAACCAATGCCCTGAAATTATTACCAATGGCAATGTTAAAACTTTATTGCTAGACATAGAAAATCAAGAAGATGTTCTCGAGTGGATTCCAAATCTAATTATATCGAAGCTAATCATCATCGCAAACCACAAATCAACTCAAATGGCCGAAAAGGCTGTTAAGTTAGGGGCTTCTGGCTATCTAGTCACACCTTTCAAAAAAGAAGCGTTGCTTTCCTGTCTTAAATAACTATAGCTAATTTAATAAAGAGACTTGTTTGATAAGGGCAAATCTTGTGCCAGATATGTGCCAACTACAAATTGCGTTAATGGATAAACTTAAATATATAGCAGTCTCAGCGACTATTAAGAAGCGCTTTATTAATACTTCTCTAAAATTTCTTTTACAAACTCTTTAAATGATTCGCCTGAGGAGCATATTAGTATTTTTTCCATATTAAGGTCTATACTCTCCATTAAAAACGTCTGGACTCCAATTTCTTATTTCATACTTTGCTTTATAGGTTTTTCCATGTGGACGAGCTATGGCAATATGCTTTCCAGAAACAAACACATGAACAGATGGCGTTTCTTTGGTATTGTTGCGGATATAATCACCAATTCTTTCTGATATTTTAAGAGCCTCTGATTCTGAAACTCTCGAGGACAATACTACCCAACAAGTAGTACCATTAAGTTGTTCTATTGAAATAATCTTACCTTGATAATCTATAGCTATATTCTGAGCTAAGGCTTTCCAACCAGCTGAGCTAACTCCAGCATCGCTACTAACAGCGTAGCCAACAACAAACAATCCTATAATTATCAGAAATAAAAACTTCTTCATAGCCCTCTCCTTTTAAACAATTCTTTTAATAATTTTAATTCGTTTGCCAAGACGTCAAAATACCGTCTTCAATATATACATACTGGCTACCATAAGTCCATTGCTCATGCGTCCCCCAGCTTCCAACACTTATATTTTTATCTTCTGGAGCTCCCCAGCTTGCCGTAACCTGACCTTTAGTCATTCCGATATATATCTTACCTTCACTTATAGACTGCTTAGCCCTATCGGAAAGATTAGGATTTTGTTGAATAAAATATGCTTTACATTCTCGTACAAAAGCACTCTCAGGATTCCCGTAACGAACATTAAAAAATGGATTCTCAGGAAGAACACTGGCGAATCCCCGATGATATTTTGTCCCAGTAATTGGCCCGTAACAATACGTACACCCACAAAAAAATACTATTAAAATAAGCAATAATTTCTTCACATCTATCTCCTTTCAATATTTTTTATTTTACTACCTACCTAAAAAATAGACAAGTCTTAAAAAATACAACAATTTATTAAATGAGTTTATAAATATAAAAATGCAGAGCTCTGGGGGGGGTGCCAGAAGTGTGCCAGATTTGTGCCAACTATTGGTCAAAATACATCATAATTGGTCGTAATTGGTAGTAATTGAGGGCTTGCAGGAAGGCAACAAAAAACCCACTCTCCTCGACGGAAAATGGGTCTTTCAATTGGTTGCGGGGACAGGATTCGAACCTGCGACCTTCAGGTTATGAGCCTGACGAGCTACCGGGCTGCTCTACCCCGCGTTTTCTCTTAATGGAGTATTGTGGAAAACGCTTTGGCAGTTTTCTTATAAATTCGAAAACTAGCCCGCGACCACTTCCCCATAAATCTATTTAAAGATCAAAATTTTTATTCCGGTACTACCCTATATATCACTTCGCCTTTGCGGATGAGGCCCATTTCTTCTCGACCAATCTTTTCCATATATTCTGGATCATCCTCAAGACGCCTCAGCTCTTCTACAAGACGAACTTGATTTTCTTTTAAATCTTCAATCTGCGTTTGATACTGCAAATTTATATTTTTTAAATCCTGCATCTTTCGATACGACGGCAAAAATGTAATCAAAACAACAAGCGCAACAACAAAAAGCCAAATAGCGTTACGCATCACTTATACTATTTTTCCCCAAAGCGGCCCTGCATAAACAGCTTTTTCGCCTAACTCTTCTTCAATGCGAAGAAGCTCATTATATTTACACAAACGATCTGTTCGAGACAATGATCCTGTTTTAATTTGTCCAACACCTGTGGCTACCGCTAAATGAGCAATCGTCACATCTTCTGTCTCGCCTGATCGATGAGAAATAATCGATGTAAACTTATTTTCTTTAGCCATCTTAATGGTCTTAAGTGTTTCAGATAAGCTTCCAATTTGATTCACTTTAATCAGAATAGAATTAGCAGCATTCTTCTTAATTCCTTCTTGAAGTCGCTTAACATTGGTCACGAATAAATCATCGCCGACAATTTGAATGTTGTCGCCGAGCTTTTCTGTCATATGTTGCCAGCCTGCCCAATCATTTTCATCCAACCCATCTTCAATCGAAATAATTGGGTACTGCTTGATCATGTCGCCATAAATATCAACCAATTCTTCCGCTGAAATATTTTTGCCATCATATTCATAGCCGCCATCTTTATAAAATGAAGAAGAGGCCGAATCAAGCGCGATAAACACATCTTTGTCTGGTTCGTATCCTGCTTTTTTAATCGCTTCAATGATTAATTTTAGAGCATCTTCGTTATTCGCAAGGTTTGGTGCAAATCCTCCCTCGTCTCCAACAGAAGTCGAAAGGCCTTTGGACTTTAAGATAGAACTTAAATTATGAAAAACTTCTGTGGCCATGCGAAGCGCTTCTTTAAATGTTTGCGCACCTAAAGGAGCAATCATGAACTCCTGGATATCCAAATTATTGTCTGCGTGCATGCCACCGTTTAAAATATTCATCAAAGGAACAGGTAAAATCTTGGCATCATCTCCGCCGATATATTTATAAAACGGAACTTTTTTGTCTAAGGCATCGGCTTTAGCAACTGCCAAAGAAATACCTAAAATAGCGTTTGCGCCAAGCTTAGATTTATTTTCTGTACCATCTAAATCAATCAAAATCTGATCAATCGCTTCATAATTTGGCTCAAGACCAATCACTTTCTCTGCCATAATCGCATTAACATTATTAACGGCCTTGCTAACACCTTTTCCCATATATTTAGTTTTATCGCCATCGCGAAGCTCAACGGCTTCATGCTCACCTGTGGAAGCCCCTGACGGAACAGCCGCTCGACCCATGACGCCTGTATCAAGATAAACATCAACCTCTACCGTTGGATTTCCTCTGGAATCTAAAATTTGACGTGCTTTAACTTTTGTAATTTTTGACATATTGATTATCCTCCGTAAATAAAAAGATAAGTTAAACAGCTCTAACTAATAGACTTTAATCCCTGCTTTAATCTGAAAACATTAACACAAATCAATTTTGAAGTCAAGAGCTATTGGTTTTGTGCTTTTGATAAAATAGCGTCGACTTTCTTAAAATAGCGTAAGTTATGCTCTACAATTGACTTAAAAGAAATGATGTGATATTCTTGACTAAGTATACAAGTTCTGCCAAGGATCTTTTTTTCATTAACAGCAGACTTCATTTCTCGAAAGGAATTATTCTATGAATATGAAAAAATTTACTATTTTCCTTAAAATCAATTGGGTCAAAATGCTAGTGATGGCTTTAACAGCCGCTGCGGTAATCGCTGCAGGATTTTTCATCCATTACGCAGCAACCAGCTTTGGTCAACTCGAATCTTTTAGCCAAAGACAAATCGCAGGCCAAATGGCCATCATGCTTCCGATGTTTGTCATTGTGTACATGATCACCATGCCCATCATGATGGGAATGCAGTATTACATGATGCAAGGCGGCTTTAGCAAGCTCTTTGACACAAAGATCGAAAAAGCCAAAGTCAATGTTAAATGGGATGACGTCATTGGCATGGAAGGCGCTAAAAAAGAAGCGTGGGAAATCATCAAGCTTCTTAAGGATCGCTCTATGGTCAAAGCCGTTGGCGGAAAAATTGTTAAAGGAACCATGATGTTAGGGCCTCCTGGATGCGGAAAAACATATCTAGCCAAAGCCATTGCCACTGAATGCGACTTGCCTTTTATTCCAGCTGTTGGGAGTGAATTTATTGGAATCTTTGTTGGACAAGGTGTGTCGCGCATGAAGTCGCTCTTTAAACAAGCGCGCGCCTTAGCTGCTCTAGAAGGCGGATGCATTATCTTTATCGATGAAATTGATTCGTTTGCCCGCCCACGTCAAGCCGATAAAGGCTTTGGCGGAACAATGTCTATGAATGCCACCATCAATCAATTTTTAACAGAACTCGATGGCCTGCGTCAGCAAGAAAACAATATTGTTGTCATTGCCGCGACCAACGTTGCGGAAAATGAACTGGATTCAGCAATCATGCGCGCTGGACGATTTGATCGAAAAATTCATGTCACGCGTCCAAACCTAACAGAACGCGAAGAACTTTTTAAATTCTATCTTAAAAAAGTGGAATCTGACGAAACAGTTAATCCTGCAATCCTTGCACGCAAAGCATTGTGGTTTTCTCCATCAGATATTGAAAACATGATTCGAGAAGCTGGCATTATTTCTATTCGAGAAAATGCAAAGAAAGTCTCGATGAAAAACTTGTCTGAAGCCTATGACAGAATTACCTTTGGTTTAAAATCTAATATTACTCTGACAGAAAAAGAAAAAGTTTGGACAGCCTACCACGAAGCTGGTCATGCGCTCGTCGCCTATATTCTTCATCCTACCGACGATGTCATAAAGGCAACTATTGTTCCTCATAAAGGGATGCTTGGCTTTGTGTCGCACAGGCCATCTGAAGAACTGCATACAACCAATAAAGACCACTTGTTGGCCAATATAAAGGTAAGCATTGCAAGTTATGTCGCCGAAAAATTAAAATTTGGCACAACTTCAAGCGGTGTTGGTGGCGGACAAGGAAGCGACTTTGATACAGCTATGCGTTATGCCCATTATATGGTCTGGCAACTTGGTATGGGCAAATCTGGCCTCATTGGAGACTTCCACTATCTGATAAGTCCTAACGGGCAATCTATGATCAGTGAAAAAACAAAAGAAATGCTAGATAATGACACCCAAGAAATACTGCAAAGCTGCTTAAAAGAGGTGACTGATCTTCTAAAAGATAAAATTGATCTACTTGAAACTTTTGCCCAAGAGCTTATTAAGAAAGAAGAGCTTGAGTACGACGAAATTGAAGATATCTTTAAGCAATTTGGCGTAACGCCGCTATCGCGAAATCAGTCGCAAAATTAAAAATATGAAAAAATACACAAAAAGTTTTTGCTTTATTCTTATTGGTTTTTGGCTGATGGGCTTAATAGGCTGTTCTTCTAAAAAAGAAGAACAGAGTCTCTCTCGCCTTGAGGCTGAAACAAAAATCTCTCAAATCTTAGACAATGATTACGACCTTCCCTCTTTTCTTGCCTGGGCAGGTGACACGTTCTGGATTTATACCTGGAGTGAAAATCCTCTCTATGCAATTTCCGGCGGGAAAAAGTCATCAAAACCAACCGAAAAAAAATACAGCCTGCAGTTTGCTCAAAGCGCTTTTGAAGGCGACACCATAAAAGTCGAATATGATGTTGTTCCAGCTACCAAGGTTTCAAGTGGAAATGGCATGTCAACGCGATACTCCAAAGAATTTAATTCTAAATATCGAAATGCCACGATGGCGATCTCTCGTGTATTTTTTAGTGCAGAAAACCCACCAACATTTATTGTCATGATAATTGCAGATATTAAAGAAGGTCTCGAGACAATTACAACATTTTATACCGAGGATTTAAAAAAATATCAAGCCGGAGCGCTTCCTCCAGATGAGTACACTCTTCGCATCCAAAGCCAACCGTCTGGTGATGAAGCAATCAAAAGTGACACCAAGGGCAAGCACATCGAATACGTTGACATTGACATCAAAGATTTTATCGCCAAACAGATCACTTATAGAATTACTTTTAAATTTCAAAACAGTGATTTTCCGCCAGATAAAAGCATTGCAGACGAAGTCCTAGACGCTGTTGTCAAAACGATTCACGCCTACGATTTTAACAATTTCTCCTCTGTTGTTCTCGTTGATTTGCGCGCAAACACCGAGACGACATTCTCAAAAACAGAAATCAACGAAATGCAAAGCACCCTGCCGAAAGAAAAGCCTGCCTCAGAAGGTAAAGTCATCACTATTGATTTCTCGGACATGATGAAAAACAAAAATACGAGCGAAGAATAAAATCTTTTAGACGTGCTTCTCGCCTTTTGTCGCGGCCTGCTCCCATTTGCCAACACCTGCCATAACATCTTTAAAACATAATTTAGCTAACTCGTCAAAATCACTCATCAAAATTCTTTGAATGCGTCCCGGCTTCGAATAAAACTCTCTCATTCCCCATGCCCCAAGACGCCCTAAATCTTTGATGCTCAAATGCTCTGTGGGCACAACGGGATGAAGAAAATCCCATTGAAGCATATCGAGATTATCAGGATTGATCCATCCTCTTTTAATGCCATCCGCCCAAATAGGCGACCCTGGAGGGGGCGTCAAGTATCCGACCCACATCACATCAGGGTCAACCTGATCCGCGAATTCAAAACGTTTTTTGATAATAGCTTCTGTATCGTAATCAAACCCTATCATAATATCTCCTACAATCGCGATATCGTTTTTACGAAGAATTTCTATTGTCTTATAAATCTGATCAACCGAAATTCCTTTATCCAGTTTACGCAGTTCATCGTCACTGGCAACCTCAATACCAAACACCGCCATAAACATTCCAGCCTTTTTCATCAAAGGAATATCTTTTTCCAGCCTTACCCAGTCACTGGCACAACCCAAAGAAACCCATTTCATATCTAAATTACGTTTAATTTTTTCTTCGCAAAACTCACGAACTCTTTTTGGATTAAGATTAAAGTTATCTTCCTGAATAACCATGACCTTAGCGCCAAACTTTTTTTCAAGTAATTCCACTTCTTCAACAACCCGTTTTGCAGATTTT
>Ga0075122_10001488_pt1 | contig 16661 bp, 11 predicted proteins | sample AntAceMetag02UKB_FD_69790 | JGI IMG/M metagenome (GOLD analysis project Ga0075122, IMG submission 69790) | Saline lake microbial communities from Ace Lake, Antarctica - Antarctic Ace Lake Metagenome 02UKB | ecosystem: Environmental > Aquatic > Non-marine Saline and Alkaline > Saline | place... | reverse complement strand
CGAAGTTTGGGGAAAGGTACAACCCGAAGCTCCTTTGGATAATGTAAAGGAGTGTGGAGAAGCCATGAAAAATTTTGAACCGGATCTGATCATGGCAGTGGGAGGCGGATCGGTTATTGATGCAACCAAAGGCGCCTGGATCCACTACGAGAAGCCGGAAGTAGATGATTTGAGAATGCTCAGTCCTCTGGTGCCATTAAATATCAGACAAAAAGCATTGATGGGTGCTGTCCCCACAACAGCCGGCACCGGTTCCGAATGCACCGGTGCCGCTGTTTTTCATGACTGTGAGGCAGATCGTAAAATTCCCATATCCAGTAGTGAACTCATTCCTGATTTCGCAATTCTTGACCCGGGTTTGACTCAATCCATGCCTCCCGGATTGACAATGGGAACAGGATTGGACGTCTTGGCGCATGCCATCGATGCCGTCACGTCTATGTCAGCTTCAGAGTTAACCGACCCCATGGCACTGACCGCTATCGAATCGGTTTTTAAATTCCTTCCACGGGCCTATGAACACGGACAAGACAGTGAGGCACGATTTATGATGCTCAAAGCAGCCAGTCTTGCCGGTATTGCTTTTGGTCATGCCGGAGCATCTATCACACATAGCCTGGGACATGCGCTCGGTTCTCTTTTCAGTATTCATCATGGATTGGCAGTTGGTTTCTTTATTCCTTTTTGTCTCCAGTTTTACAGTAAAGTAACGGATAAGCATGTCTGCATCGCAGAAAAATTAGGAATCGCCGGCAGCACAGCAGACGAATCTTTGCAAAACCTGGTTAGAGAAATCCGGGCGTTATTTGAATCATTGGGAGCCCCATTAAGCTTGAAAGAGATGAAAATCCCAGAAGAGCAGTTTTATGCGGAAAAAGAACGGCTGGTCAAATATGCATACGAAGATATTGCCACCATTTTCAGTCCTCGACCGATTACCACAAGCCAGTTTGAACAGTTATTCCAGTATTCTTATGAAGGACGGGATGTCAACTTTTAATGAAAAAGGGGAATATGAATGGATATCATGGCAAAATACTAGAGGTAAACCTAAACGATGGAACAATCAAAGACCGCTTCATTCCGGAGGAATTCTACAAGAAATTTATAGGCGGGGCAACTCTGGCTGCCGCTTTAATTTATGACCAGGTGGAAAAAGGATTAAACCCATTAGGCCCTGATAATCCACTGGTTTTTGCAGTAGGTCCTTTTACGGGAACAACAATTCCCATGGTCAGCCGTTATGCGGTTTGTGCAATTTCTCCCCTAACCGGTTACTGGGGAGAAGCAACAAGTGGAGGATCATTTCCCTTTTATCTGAAAGGAACCGGTTACGACGGTATTATCATCAATGGTAAAGCCGAAAAACCTACCTATCTTATTCTTGAAAATGGAAATGCAACTCTCCGTGAAGCCTCTCATTTATGGGGAAAGGACTGTTACCAGACGCAATCCGCTATCAAAGAAGAGATAAATAATAAAGATGTTGGAATTGCCTGTATTGGAGAAGCAGGAGAGAAACAACTTCTCTATGCCGGGATCGTAAATGATGAGGGACGAATTTCTGCGCGAACCGGTATGGGCGCTGTTATGGGGTCAAAAAATCTTAAGGCGGTGGTTGCCGGTGGAAAGCTCAAGCCTGACATCTTTGACAAAAAAGCGCTGACCAATGCAGCCAGACAGGTTGTTAAAGAAATCCGTGGCAATATCATTTCCAAGGGAAGTCGCGCTTATGGAACATTGTTTTATATGGATATGGGAATGACACTGGCAGACACCCCAGCCAAATATTTCACCCGGAGTGTTTTTGAAGCACAAAAAGTCACCGGCCATGCGTTAAAACAAAACTATATTGTTGAAAACTATGCCTGTAGAGGGTGTCCGATTGGCTGCGGTCGGGAAATAAAAGCGTTTTCAGAGGACTTAAATCACATTGACGGGCCTGAATATGAAACTGTCGGAGGATTTGGGCCGTTATGTATGAATATGGATTATGATTCGATCATCAAGGCAAACGATCTGTGCAATAAACATGGAATCGATACCATTTCAACCAGTGTTTCCATTGCCTATGCGATGTATTTGTATGAAAAAGGGGTCCTGACGATTGAAAATGCTGGCATGGAAATCAAATGGGGTGATGGCGAAACGATATTAAGACTGATTGAGATGATTATCCGGCAAGAGGGAATCGGTAAATTGCTCTCAAAGGGGACCTTGAGAATGGCAAATGAACTGGGAAGAGATGAGAATGAAGCCGCACAGGTTAAAGGTCTGGAACTCCCAATGCATGATGGCCGAGCTTTTCATGGACAGGCTGTTTCTTATGCCACGAGCCCCCGCGGGGCTTGTCATTTAAAAGGAGATTATTATAGCATCGATCTCGGTTCAATGATTGCTGAGTGGAATGTGTTGCCGGGAGATAGAATGAGTTCGGAAGCCAAAGGCGAATCCGCAGCCAAATATCAGAGTTTTAAAGATCTGTTTGACAGTTTAACTTTGTGTAAGTTTGCTCCGGTGTCGGTCACCCAGATCTGTGAAATGATTAATGCCTTAACCGGCTGGGATTTCGGACCAATGGATCTATTGGCGGCGGGTAACAGGTCAGTCACATTAAAAAGAGCCATCAGTAATAAATTTGGTGTTACACAGATGGATGACAAGCTCCCGGGAATTTGTATGACACCGCTTGATGAGGGCGCATCGGCAGGAATAGTACCTGATATGGAATTGATGCTTAAAGAGTATTACGCTTACCGCGGATGGGACCCTTCAACAGGAAAGCCAAATAAGGCAACACTAATAGAGCTGGGGCTGGAAAATGTGGCTAATCAGTCAAATTTGTTAACTTAAGCTCCAAATCCATTCGGAATGAGTCCTAAACAAACTCAAGTTTAAACACGCTTCCTCAAGAGAAGAGTCAAAATGGGAGAAAATAGAATGAATTTTGAGACCATTCTTTTTGAAGAACAAGATAATATTGGCCTGCTAACCCTAAACAGGCCAAAGACTATCAATGCATTGAATCAACAAATGACAGAAGAGCTGGATTTTTTGCTAGATGAATTATACTTAAACGACAGCATACGGGTGTTGATTATCACAGGCAGCGGCGAAAAAGGCTTTTGCTCCGGCATGGATATGAAAGAATCCGCCTCAAAACTCTTTGAAGCACCCCCTGACTTGATTTACAAATTTCAAAGTTTTTCATCACGGTTACTATACAAAATGAGATGCATTCCTCAGCCAATAATCTCAGCGATTCACGGTGCTGCGTCCGGCGCAGGGTTTAGTTTTGCCATGGCCTCAGATGTGCGACTTATCACACCTCAAGCCCGTTTCAACGCTGCTTATATCAATATTGGTTTAGGCGGTGCGGATTTAGCCAGCAGTTATTTTTTACCAAAACTTATCGGATCGGGCAGGGCAAACGAATTTTTACTAACAGGCGATTTCATGAGCGCAGAAGAAGCGATAAAATTAGGATTTGCGAGTCAGGTAGTTGAAAAAGAGATACTTATGGAGAAAGCTTTTGAAATGGCAAAAAAAATGGCGGAGAAAAATCCACTCGGTCTGAAAATGACAAAAGAGGCCATCAATCAAAATTTAAGTATCGGTTCTTTGGAACAAGCCATTCATATAGAAAACAGAAACCAGTCATTCCTTATCGCAGCAATGAAATTGAATGCCTGAATACAACGAATAGGAGACTCCAACTAAGAGGTAACAATGGCAAGCAGATTTGTAAGTAAAAGGAATATTGAATTTTTGTTATATGATGTATTTGATGTAGAACAGCTCACCCGTTACGACTATTATAAAGAGCACGATCGCAAGGTGTTTGACATGGTCATATCGGCTGCTGTTAAACTGGCCAAGGATCTCATGTGGCCGATTCTGAGAGAGATGGACATTAATCCGCCGGAACTTGTAGGCGGCACGGTGAAAGTTCACCCCAAGGTAAAAGAGATAATGAAGGAGTGCGGTGAAGGGGGATGGATTGCATCAAACTTTTCCACTGAACATGGCGGAGAACAGTTCCCCTTCACTATCGGTAATCTGGCCCGTTTTATTTTTGCAGCCGCGAATTATTCGGCAAGTGTTTATGCTGATGCAAATGTCGGGGCAGCACACCTTATTATTTCATTTGGGGATAAAGAGCTGATAGATAATTACCTGGACAATCTGATCATGGGAAGATGGCAGGGGACCATGGCGCTGACTGAACCCCAAGCCGGCAGCTCGCTTACAGACATCACCACAACCGCTTATCCAACAGATGGGGGGTATTACAATATTCAAGGGCATAAGATTTTTATATCAGGCGGAGATCATGATGCCCTTGAAAATGTTGTTCACATGATGCTGGCAAAAATTGAAGGTGCTCCCCCCGGTACCAAGGGAATCTCTCTTTTTGTGGTTCCTAAGAAACGTATTGATACGGATGGATCACTCGTCCCCAATGACGTTATCTGCTCCGGTGTTTATCATAAACTTGGATATAAAGGGATGCCACTTACCGAGCTGAGCATAGGAGAGGGAAATGACTGTCGCGGGTATTTGGTGGGTGAACCCCATAAAGGCCTGAAGTATATGTTCCAGATGATGAATGAAGCGCGAATTGAAGTCGGTTTAGGCGCTGCAGGCATTGCCACCGCAGCCTACTATGCATCCCTTGAATACACAAAAGACCGCCCCCAGGGAAGAAAGATTACGCAAAAAGACCCTACTTTGCCTCAAATACCCATTATAGAGCATGCAGATGTCAAAAGGATGCTGCTGTTTCAGCGTGCCATTGTGGAGGGATCGCTCTCCCTTTTGACGCAATGCAGCATGTATCACGATCTGGCCCTTGTCTCTGAAAATGAAACGGAAAAAGAAAAGTATCATCTTTTGCTGGAGATTTTAACCCCTGTTGCCAAAAGCTTTTCATCAGAAATGGGCGTGCTGTCGGTCAGTTGCGGCATGCAGTGTTTTGGCGGTTATGGGTATTGTAATGATTTTCCGTTAGAACAGTATTACCGGGATATCAGAATTCATCCCATCCACGAAGGCACCACCGGTATTCAAGCCATGGATCTTTTGGGCCGAAAAGTCGTCATGAAAGATGGAAGGGCGACTATGCTTTACCATGAAGAGGTTCAACGGATCATTGATACTGCCAGAGAAGTGAAAAATCTGGAACCATACGCAGTGAGATTACAGGACGCCATGACGCAACTGCAGGGAATTACCATGCAGTTGATTGAAGTGGCTCAGGAAGATGGCCCTGAAGTCTACCTTGCGGACGCAACTGTTTATCTACAGTATTTTGGGATAATTGCCGTTGGTTGGCAATGGCTTGTCCAGGGACTCGCTGCTCAAAAGAAACTGGAAGAACAGTTGTCAAAAAAGGAATCTGATTTTTATAACGGTAAGCTTTTTACATTCAAGTATTATTTCCACTATGAACTTCCTAAAATTAAAGGATTGGCGGAACGGCTGATGGAAAAAGCGCGGTTATGCATTGAAATGCAGGCTGATTTTTTTAATGACTAAAGAAACCGTTGTGCCACAGCGGTGGGGTTATCATTTTTTCGGCTTTAATGGGGGGCAAATGAATATGAAAATGACAGTTAAAAAGGACTGACTTTTTCGGAAAAACAGAAAAAATCACCGGAATGACACTTGCTCAAACGATGATGGATAAACATACCAGCTCTGAAATAATCAATCGATTGGTCGACCGCACATTGGTTATTTATAGTGAATTTGGAACACTGGAAGATAACCCTCTTGTCAAAGGATTTCGCGATCTCCGCATTGAGACAGTTTTCGCCGGAACCACCGAGATTATGAAGACGATTATTGCACAGTCAATGGAGCTCTGACATGAGAACAAAGGCCGTTCTATATATGCACTATTCTCATGAATAGTGCGATGCGATAAGCACATCATCATATCCTGATAAGGGATCAAGTTAACTGGATTTTAAATATAAACAGAAGAACCAGGAACAGAAATGACTGCACCAAAACCGAGTCCAACGACACCAAATTCAAGGAAAAGCTCCCAACGGCATATCGGATTTTTTGAATTCTTTTTTGGATTAGTGAAGTTCCTTCTGACTGTTGGTCCAACATTTGTTCGGTACAAGGACAAACTGTTTTATGATGCATCTCCTAAAAAAGATTCTATCGGCCGATATCTCGAAAAAAACGCGGAATTGTATTCTGATCGTCCCGCCTTGATTTTTGAAGAGAAAACCTGGTCTTTTAAGGAGTACAATGAAGAGGTGAACCGCCTAGCCAACTTTTTGATCTCACTGGGGATCAAAAAGGGGGATATCTTCGTTGTATTCATGGAAAACCGCCCTGAGATGCTGTTCTGCCTGGGAGCTGCCGCTAAAATTGGGGCATCCGCTTCGATGATCAATTTCAGACTCCGAGGCAAAGCCCTTCATCATTGCATAACGATAGCACCATGCAAGGCAGTTATTGTTGGAGAAGAAGTTGTGGATATTTTTGAAGGGATCAAAGCGGACCTTTCCCTTGCCGATGAAACGCCTCTGCTTTTAATGACGGACATACGTCAAAATCCAATACCGGAAGGATACTATGACCTGAAGAAAATCATGGCAACCGTATCAATGGAAAATCCGCCGACAACCGCTGATATTACCACACATGATTCATTCGCGTATGTGTTTACTTCCGGAACGACCGGTATGCCAAAAGCAGCCTACCAGTATCACCGTTCCTGGATTAGAGCCGGGCACTTTGTGGGAAAAGGGATGCTAAAGATCACCAGCAGAGACCGGTTCTATGTTTGTCTGCCATTTTTTCATACAAATCTGACCAAACTGGCTTGGAGCATCGCTCATGTATGTGGAGCCGCGATTGTCATGACCCGGAAATTCAGTGCCAGTCGCTTTTGGGATGATGTCAGAAAATACCAGGCGACAGCGTTTAATTACGTTGGAGAACTCTGTACTTATCTGGTCAATCAACCGGAAAGTGACAATGACACGAACCATTCGATTACCCGCATGGTTGGCAATGGTCTCCGCCCGGATATATTCAGCTCTTTTAAGAACCGATTCAATGTTAATAAGGTGATAGAACTCTACGGCGCCTCTGAAAGCGATGTTACTTTTATCAATGCTTTTGGACTGGAGGGTACCATCGGATTTAATATAGCCTCAAAATTCGTCCTGGCGCAATACGACATTGACAATGATGAACTGGTCCGGGACGACAATGGTTTTCTGATCAAAGCCAAAAAAGGAGAACCAGGTATTCTGTTAGGCGAAGCGAAAAAAAGTATTGAAATCACTGGGTATACCAGCAAGGAGGCCACGGAAAAAAAGATGATTTATGATGCCTTTGAGAAAGGTGATCGCTGGTTTAATACTGGGGATATGCTAAGAAACATCGGCTTTGGCCATCACGAATTTGTTGACCGAATGGGGGATACCTTTCGCTGGAAAGGAGAGAATGTCTCAACAATGGAGATTGAAAAAGTCGCCAATTCTTTTCCGCAGGTCGAGCAGTCAACCGCATATGGTATCAAATTTGGCGATGGAGATGGGCGAATAGGAATGCTTGCCTTGCTGCCAAAAGTGACGCTGGAGAGTTTCGATTTTGAACAATTCGGCAGACTGCTGGTTAGTTCCCTGCCGGCCTATGCCGTCCCCAGGTTTCTCCGGATAACGGCCGAATTTGAGTTGACGCCGACATTGAAGATCAAAAAAAATCCGTTGAGAGATGAAGGGTATGATCTGGAAAAAATAAATGATGCCCTGTTTGTCATCCTGCCAGATGATAAAAAATATCAGCCATTGACCCCACAATTATATCAAGAAATCAATGGCGGGAAATACCGCTTTTAGCCATTTGCATTTGAGGGTATTGAAAGTTTTCGTGACGCCCGAGGATAGACAGATCATGAGCATGCCTTAAACTCGGCCGAACATCAAGATATGGTGTTTGTTTTGCGCGGTTGGTTTTTTACCCAGAAACCTGGAAGGAGAAAGCAATGACGGATAGTATAGTGACGTCTAACACTGATTCAAGCAGGAAAAAGGAATACCTTGTCAAGCATCCGGAATTCAAAGTTGAAGGTGTCAGTAAGAAATATCGTTGGTATGTCTTTACTATTTTATGTTTGTTATACCTGTTTGATTATGCGGACCGTTTGATTCTATCTTCTGTTCAGGAATTGATTAAGGCGGAATGGGAATTGTCCGACACTGAGCTCGGCTCACTCAGTACAGTGGTCTGGGTAACCGTTGGTTTTCTAGCTCTTCCGGCCTCTTTTTGTATTGATCGATGGAGTCGACGAAAATCGATTTCTATCATGGCGCTGGTCTGGAGTTTGGCATGTATGGGATGCAGGTTTGTGACCGGATTTGGGCAGCTTTTTGTTTTACGTGGAATCCTGGGGGCAGGTGAAGCCGGTTATTCGGCAGGTGGCTTGCCCCTGTTTTCAGCATATTTTTCCCGTGAACAACGGTCAAAGATAATTGGTTATTTTGGTGCTTTCGCTGCCATCGGAGCAGCAACCGGCGTTTTTGTGGGTGGATTTGTAGCTGCTAAATGGGGATGGCGGGCCGCTTTCGGTGTAATTTCGATCCCTGGTATTGTCCTGGCCGTCCTGGCTTGGTTTATCAAAGATTATGAAACGGTCCCCTTGGACACCAATGCTTCAAACCCAGTGACCATCGTATTAGATACGATCAGCCGGATTATTCGCATTCCATCATTTATTTTCGCCACTCTGGGAGCTATGTTCCATGACATTGCCTATGCTGGTTTAATGATCTGGATGGTGTCGTTTATCAGTCGATCGCGTGTGGATTTGACTAACGAAGCTGCCAGTACCTTGGCCGGTGCGATTATGCTAATGGCATTAATTGGTGCGCCGTTGGGCGGCCTCATTGCCGACAAATGGTACCAGATAACACCTCGGGGGAGAAATTACACAGCAGCCCTTTCAAATCTATTGATGTCAGTTATGATTATTGTTTTTTGCCAGAGTTCGCATCTCGATAGCTTGGTGGCATTTATTGCTATCGGTATGGTTATGGGGATTTCAGTTACGCTTTATATTGCGGCCGATGGTTCAATCAATCAGGATATTGTACATCAGGGTTACCGCAGCGTGGTTTGGGGTATGCGCATGTTCTTCTGCATGGCTCTGGGGGGAGCTGTGGGGATTTTTATGACTGGTCTGTTGTCTGATTTATTAGAATCCCTACAAACTTCCATGATGATTATGTCAATATTCGGTTTTCTAGGAGCTGCTTCATATTTAATCGGGGCTCGTTTTTATGAGCAAGATCTGGCCAAAGTCAAGATAATCGATTTGACTGAGGAGATCCCTTAATTCCGTTTGTCTGGTATGGAGATTACTATTGCCATTTGTCTATTACTGTAACCAAGAAATCAATTCGCATTTGACCTTTTTCCCTTTGAGGATATTATGAACGATCCTATCTTTGAACCGATTAACATCAACTCCTTAAAAATTAACAATCGCATTTATATGCCTGCCATGCATCTGGGAATGAGCAACGCGTATGAGGTGACGGACCAGCTTATCGATTTTTATGCTGAGCGGGCGGCAGGCGGAGCCGGTATGATTGTTATCGGTTTTGCTGCTGTTAACGATGTAGCCGGTGGCATGCCGAATCTGATTGGAGCTCATGACGATATGTTCATCCCCGGATTGGCAAGACTGGCTAAGGCTGTGAAGGAAAAAGGGGCTCGTTGTGCCATTCAAATCAATCATGCTGGTGCCAATGCCTTTTCCCTGGCAATGGACGGGAAACAGCCGGTGGCGCCTTCCGATGTTCCTGGAATATCGAAGGAAACACCACGTCCGCTGACACTTGAGGAGATAAAGCAGACAATTGAGGATTTTGGAGCAGCAGCCCGAAGGGTCAAACAAGCCGGCTTTGATGCGGTCGAAGTGCTGAGCGCCAGCGGCTATTTAATTAGTGAGTTTTTATCGGCAATTACCAACAAGCGGGATGATGAATATGGCGGGTCGCTGGAGCAACGCATGCGATTCGGATTGGAAGTCCTTCAATCTGTCCGACGATCAGTCGGGGCCGATTATCCGGTTATCGTCCGAATCAATGGCAACGAATTCATGCCTGGCGGATTAAACCGTAAGGATTTGCAACGCTATGCCGAACGATTGGTGAAAGAGGGTGGGGTCGATGCAATTAATGTGAATGTCGGCTGGCATCAAGCTCGGGTCCCGCAGATTACTTCCGCAGTCCCCAGAGGCATGTATGCTTACCTGGCCAGGGGAATTCGGGAATGCGTCGATGTTCCGGTAATAGCCAGCCACCGAATCAACTCGCCGGAAGTTGCCAGAGCATTGCTCGACGACCATCTATGCGATATGGTAGCTATGGGGCGAAGTTTGATCGCCGATCCCTATTTACCCCTAAAGGCGGCTTCAAATAGAGAAGATGAAATAGTACACTGCATTGCCTGTGCTCAGGGTTGTTTCGATGCTTTATCCCGCCTGACTCATGTGAATTGTCTTTGTAACCCAAAAGCCGGATATGAGAAGTCGCGGCGTATCGAAAAAACCGCCTCTCCCAAGAAGGTTATGGTAATAGGCGGTGGACCGGCCGGAATGAATGCAGCATTGGCTGCCAGGGAGAGAGGGCATGAAGTGGTTCTTTATGAAAAAGAGAAGCGACTAGGCGGTCAGCTCCATTTGGCCGGTCGTCCGCCAGGCAGGGAGGAATTTCTTGAATTTGCCCGGGATTTGTCGACTCAGGTGCAGATAAAGAGTATCAAACTGAATCTGGGCTATATTGTCGACAAAGACACTATTGTCAAAGAGCAACCGGATACTATTATCCTGGCCACCGGTGCACAGCCCGCCAAACCGAGAATCCCTGGATTGAGTTCACCCAATGTGGTAGACGCCTGGGATGTGCTGGAAGGAAAGGTTAGAACAGGCCGAAAAGTCGTCGTCATCGGCGGTGGTGCCGTCGGTGTGGAGACAGCTTTGTTTTTAGCGGAAAAAGGAACATTGTCGGCTGATGCTTTAAAATTCCTAATGGTTAACGAAGCAGAAAGTGATGATGATCTGTATTATTTGGCCATCAAGGGTAGCAAGGAAATCGTTCTCATCGAAATGTTGCCTAAGATCGGACAGGATTTCGGTATAGCCACTCGTTGGGGAATGCTAAAGGGACTCACCCGGCATGGCGTCGATGTACGAACCGACACCATTGCTCTTGGAATAGAAGAATCCGGTGTTCGAATCAAGGAAGGAGAAAAAGAAGCCATATTGGAAGCAGATACAGTGGTGATCGCCGTGGGATCGATATCGGACAATTCCCTGGAAGGCGCTATTGCAGATATGGGTATCGATTATAAAGTAATTGGTGACGCCAAAAAAGTAGCTCAGGCATACGAGGCTGTTCATGATGGCTTCAACGCCGGCAGGGATATTCTGTAAGGCAGTCTTTTTGAGTCCTGCGCTAATGGTGAATGCTTAATATTTCGACATACGCCCAAAAGGGATTCCCAATTTCCTCATTTTGTGACGCAACGTATTTGGATTTATACCCATTTTTTTGGCGGCTCCAAATTGCCCGGCGACTCTTCCTTTGGTAATGTGTAACACCCTGTTGATGTGAACAGACAGAACATCGTCGATCAGCAGAGAGCTGCAATTGGTATCTGATTGGGGAATCATTATTTGATCGGAGTTTAATGTCCTGAAGTTGAAAAACTCCAACGGGTTGTTACCACTGATGATTTCTCGTTCAACGATATTTTCAAACTCGCGGATATTCCCGGGCCAGTCGTATGCTTGCAATCTCTCCAGGGCTCCATCCGCCAGGTTGAGCGACTTCCTTATCCCTAGTTCACGGTATTTTTTTAATATAAAATGCTGCACCAGAGCCAGAATATCTCCTTTTCTTTCTCTGAGCGGGGGAATATGGATCGGAAATACGTTTAACCGGAAGTACAGGTCCTGTCGAAAGTTGCCGTTTTCCGCCATCTCCTCTAGATTTCGATGTGAGGCAGCGATAATCCTGATATCCACTCTGATACTTCGGTCTGCCCCAACGGGTTCGAATTCTTTTTCTTGTAAAACCCGCAAGAGTCTGACTTGCGCGTTCATTGGCAGCTCTCCGATTTCATCGAAGAAGATAGTCCCGCCATGAGCCCTTTCGAATCGACCACGACGACGCTGTGTAGCACCTGTAAATGCACCTTCTTCATGACCGAACAGCTCGCTGTCGATTAAAGTATCCGGTATGGCACCGCAATTTATCTTGATAAATGGGCCATTCTGACGTGGGGAGTTGGCATGAATCGCATCGGCGATAACTTCTTTGCCAACGCCGGTCTCGCCAGTTAGAAGCACCGGGCTGGAAAGGGGTGCTACCTGCCTTACCTGTTGCATGACATGACTCAATCCGAAATCAGCACCGATAATCTGATCGCCTTTCAAAGATCTCATTTCGTTTTGCAGATACGCATAATCGTCCGCTAGCAGGTCTTTCATTTTCAACAGTTCAATATAGCGGATGCAATTGGAGAGGGCGATAGCGAAGGGAGCTTTCAGAAGCCTGATTAGTTTAAAATCTCCTTCGCAAAAACGATCCCAGCCTTTAGCACCGAAGGCAACGACACCCAGTTCTTTTTCCTCAAGAATCAAGCGCATAAAAAAGACGGAATATCTGCCTTTCAGATTGATGATTTCCAATATTTTTTTACCGAACAAATGTTGATCGGCTCGATTCAAACTCAATTCTTTGGGCAGGTTTTTGCCATCTCCGATATATTGCCAAACTGGAGAAGGATGTGAAAAATCAATATCCAGAATACGTCCACCATTGGAATCGGCCATGGCGAACACCGTTCCTTTCTTTTCCGTTGGCTCGATATAATGCAAATAGATGGAATCAGCACTGGTATATTGATTGATATATTTTAGACAGCTAAATAGCGCTTTTTCGATGTCCACCGACCCACAGATGAGTAGAGTGGCTTCTTGAAAGAATTTGCTTTCTTCAATGGTCATGGTTTTGGAATGTCAGAGAATGGAAATTCCATATTTGATATTTATAAACATAAATTGTTACATGTAGTATAAAATTTGTCAAATATCGTAACCCATGCGTTTATATATTGTTATCTATATGTTATAATAGAATATTTCAGTCTGGCATCTGTTGTGCAATATTCTATCGGCATGAGAAACCAAAAATGATTAACGTGTGTCATTATTCACAATACCCTTTGGCAACCCTGAGCTGAACAGCTACTGCCGTGTTTAATTGATCATAGGGTGCTCGGGTTGTTCACAGCATACAGTCGGTACAGACCGCGCAACGGTTTGGTTTTTGATAGTCTGGACTAATTCAAAATGATGACATGAGACCGGCAGCCAGTTCTGGTATGAGCCTGAATTATTAATGGGAGGTAGACAAATGAAACCATTTGAGCAGATATGTGTCGATATTGAAAAAAATATCTGCACCATTACACTAAACAGGCCGGATCGGCTGAATGCCTGGACCAACCAAATGAAATCCGAGCTGATCAAGGCCTTTGAAACTTTCGATAAAGATGACAATGTGCGGGTATTCATTGTTACTGGGGCGGGAGAGGCCTTCTGTAGCGGCGTTGACATGACCCCGGGGCCAATTGAAACAGTCAATGACAACGGAGGGGGTCACGCAATCCCTCGTGATTCAGCCGGAGAGGTGGCACTGAAAATCTACCAGCTCAGAAAACCAGTGATTGCCGCTATAAACGGTCCGGCGATTGGCGTAGGTTGCACCATGACCCTGGGGATGGATATTCGCTATGCATCGGAAGACGCCCGATTCGGTCTTGTATTCAACCGTCGCGGCTTGGTGCCGGAGGGATGCAGTACTTGGTTTATCTCAAGAATTATGGGCATCGCCCATGCGGCGGAGTGGATATATACTGGACGTGTTTTTTCTGCGACCGAGGCTTTCGAAAAGGGATTGCTGAACAAGGTGTTGCCTGAAAACGAATTACTAGTCGCCGCACAGGAGACGGCCAGAGAAATAGCCGACAAGACTTCGGCCATGTCGACAGCGCTTTCCCGCCAACTGATCTGGCGAATGATGGGGGCGAGTCATCCCATGGAAGCCCACCGTCTGGAATCGATGTGCCTCGACTACATGGCCAATACCCCCGACCTGATTGAGGGGGTTGTTTCCTTTCTGGAAAAACGACTACCGAATTTTACCTTGGGACCGGAAAAAGACAAACCAACATTCTACCCCTGGTGGACAGAGCCGGAATACTAGCCGAAAAGGTTGCTTTCCGAATCGTCGTCATCATTAAGTTAAATGCTTAAACAATAAGGCTGAAAGCAGTAAGGGATCGTACAAAAATAACTTGGCATAAGCTGTCCGCAAAAGTCTGGACATTTTGCCGGCAGAATGCCAAGTATTTTTGAGCCGACCCATAGATGAAAGTATCGTCGGCCAATGACTGGCCGACAGTGATATGGAATTAAAATAAAGCTAAACTAGGAGATGAAGAAATGAAAACTCGAATAACAGAACTATTGGGGGTTAAATATCCCATCCAGGTTGGAACCATGATGCATATTAGCAACGCAGAATTTGTTGCTGCGTGTGCCAATGCGGGCGTTTTTGCCTGCATGGCAACCGCCATGTTTCCTGACGAAGAGACCCTACGGGCGGAACTGACAAAAGTCAAAGAGTTGACGGATAAACCCTTTGGTGTGAATGTCTCTCTGTTTCCGGGGCATGATGCCCGTTCGGTTGATGTGACTCTGGATATCGTCAATGAAATGGGAGTCAAGATTATTGAAACCGCCGGACATAGTCCAAAGCCCCACCTGGATAAAATTCGCTCTAATGGCGCTGTTCATGTTCATAAATGTGCCCGAATTCGCGATGCCGTAAAGGTGGATGCATTGGGTGTTGATATTATTTCCATTGTGGGCGCCGAATGCGGTGGATATCCAGGGATGGAGGAGATCAGTACCCTGGTTCTGGTTCCAGAGGCAACTTCCCAGATTAAGGCACCCATGTTTGCAGGTGGCGGATTCTGTGACGGAAAAACACTGATGGCCGGACTCTCTCTGGGAGCGGAAGGTGTGATCATGGGAAGCCGGTTTATGAATACCGATGAATGTCGGATTCACACTGAAGCCAAAAAACGATTCATTGCCGCAGGTCTGACCGATACGATGGTGATTCAGAAGTCCATCCATAGCCCGGTTCGCGTTCTTCAAAACGACTGGGCTTTGGAAATCGAGAGAATGGAAAAAAGCGGGGCCACGCTTGAGGAACTGCTGCCGAAGCTTTCCGGACAACTTTCCGGCGAAGCTTGGACGCAGGGTGGTGATGATGCCATTTTCCCTTGTGGGCAGGTGATCGGTCGAGTCAAGGAGACGCTTTCCATCCAGGCACTCGTGGAGAAGATCATGGCTGAAGCGACTGAAGTCCAAAGTCGGGTGGCTGCTATCTAGTTAAGGGTCGGCTCAAAAATTACTTGGCATTCTGTCAGCAAAATGTCTGGTCTTTATGGGACTTTTGCGGACAATCTATGCCAAGTTATTTTTGTACGATCCCTAATGTACCAATAAAGCAAATACATATCAGGAGAACATAATGGGTGAAACAATTTTATTGATTGAAAAAAGCGAAGGAATTGCAACAATTACTATGAATCGTCCCAAGGCAATGAATGCTTTGTCGAGTGGCCTTTTATCGGCTATTGTAGACGCTTTCAAGGATTTGGAGAATGATCAGGAAACCAGGGCAGTTATTTTGACAGGGACTGGCAAGGCGTTTTGCGGGGGGTTGGATTTGAAAGAAGTTGCTTCTGTGACCGGCTCGTTTGATATGCTTGATATTGGAAAGGGAACCTATCAGTTTTTTGATACACTGAATAATTTTGACCGCCCACTGATTGGCGCAATTAACGGGGCAGCAATTACTGGTGGATTTGAGATGGCGCTTGCATGTGATATGCTTATTGCTTCCACCGAAGCCAGGTTTGCAGATACCCATGCCAGGGTTGGCATCATGCCTTCGGCAGGAATAAGTCAAAAACTCTCACGTATGATTGGAATTAACCGGGCGAAAGAATTGTCATTAACAGGAAACTTTTTAGATGCCCGAAAGGCAGAAGCTTGGGGATTGGTGAATCGTGTGGTTGCGCCGGAATCCTTAATCCCGGTTTGCCGGGAATTGGCCAGGGATATTGTCTCCAATGATCAGAATATGGTAAAGGAATACAAACAATTAATTAACCAAGGGCACAGCCTTAGTCTTTCAGAAGGACTCGCGCTTGAGATGGAAAGGCATTTAAGACTTGCCCAGGCAGGTATCCAAAATTTTGATGCGTTGCGCCAGGATGAAGTTCAAAAAAGGGGAAGCAAGCAGATATTAAAATAGAGTATAAAACACCGGCATTCGATGACGGAGAAGTTAATCTGATTAGTCATGCGCCGGATGAGTCGAGGAGACTGGTCCCTCCCAATGCTATGGGTTGTGGTTTGTTTCCTCGGTTTTCCAACTGGTTGCCCGGCGGTGCCACATGTCCCTGTCACGCGACAATGGGACCAGACAATAAACTGATAATATTTCATTATTAAATCACCAACCCATTGTGCGTTAGAC
>Ga0075122_10001483_pt1 | contig 16699 bp, 11 predicted proteins | sample AntAceMetag02UKB_FD_69790 | JGI IMG/M metagenome (GOLD analysis project Ga0075122, IMG submission 69790) | Saline lake microbial communities from Ace Lake, Antarctica - Antarctic Ace Lake Metagenome 02UKB | ecosystem: Environmental > Aquatic > Non-marine Saline and Alkaline > Saline | place... | reverse complement strand
ATGTCGGACTTAAGGTACCCCCGACTCCCTTGATGTGACGGGCGGTGTGTACAAAACCCGAGAACGTATTCACCGTACCGTGGCTGATATACGGTTACTAGCGATTCCGACTTCATGAGGGCGAATTTCAGCCCTCAATCCGAACTGGGACCGGTTTTAAAGGATTTGCTTCATCTTACGATTTTGCGGCCTTTTGTACCGGCCATTGTAGCGCGTGTGTAGCCCAAGGTGTAAGGACCATGCTGATTTGACGTCATCCCTACCTTCCTCCCTGTTATCCAGGGCAGTTTGATGTGACACTTTGTAACACATCATAGGGGTTGCGCTCGTTAACGGACTTAACCGAACATCTCACGACACGAGCTGACGACAACCATGCAGTACCTGTCACTGAGTTCCTTGCGGCACTCTCTAGTTTCTTAGAGATTCTCAGGATGTCAAACCTTGGTGAGGTTCCTCGCTTATTGTCGAATTAAACCACACGCTCCACCGCTTGTGCGGGTTCCCGTCAATTCCTTTGAGTTTTAGCCTTGCGGCCGTACTCCCCAGGCGGGGTACTTAACGCGTTAGCTTTGTTATAAACGGCACTGAGAGGGTCGAGCTCTCAATGCCTAGTACCCATCGTTTACGGCGTGGACTACTGGGGTATCTAATCCCATTCGCTACCCACGCTTTCGTCCCTGAGTGTCAGGATAGTTCCAGCACATTGCCTTCGCTTTTGGTGTTCTAGCTGATATTAACGCATTTTACTACTACACCAGCCATTCCATGTGCCTCTCCCTACCTCTAGTTTGCCCATCTCTTTGGCAGTTCCGGGGTTGAGCCCCGGGATTTGACCAAAGATGCGACAAACAACCTGCGGACGCTTTACGCCTAATAACACCGGATAACGCTTGGGACCTTCGTATTACCGCTGCTGCTGGCACGAAGTTAGCAGTCCCTTATTCATTAGGTACAATCAGAAATTTTTCCCTAATAAAAGTAGTTTACGACTCGAAAGCCTTCATCCTACACGCGGCGTCGCTCCGTCAGCCTTTCGGCCATTGCGGAAGATTCTTGACTGCAGCCTCCCGTAGGAGTCCGGGCAGTGTCTCAGTCCCGGTGGGACGGGTCGTACGTTAATACCCGTTATCTGTCATTGCCTTGGTGAGCCTTTACCTCACCAACAAGCTGATAGACCATAGGCCCCTCCTTGAGCGATAAATCTTTACTCTATTAACTTATGTTAATAGAGACTATGGAGTATTATCCAACTTTTCAGTTGATTATTCTCCACTCAAGGGTAGGTTACCAATGTGTTACTCTCCCGTTTGCCATGCCCTGAATGTAGGGGTAGAAAATTTTCTACCTCTATATTCAGGGCATTCGACTTGCATGCCTAAAACACGCCGCCAGCGTTCATCCTGAGCCAGGATCAAACTCTTATTTGAATTAAGACGTTTTGCAACTATATAATTGCTCAAAAATAAAATTTGGCTGCTCCGATGTGTGGTCGGAGCAATATTAATCCACTTTATTCTCCTAATAAAAGGAGGACAGGACAGTGGATTAAAGGTTGTTTAAGTTGTTAAAGAAATAAAAATGAACCCCGAATTTAGGAGTCCACACTGCAAGATACAAGCGTTTTTGTTGATATTTTTGATTATTATATCCTATAGTGTGTTTCCTTTTGAATTAATTTTGCTAGTGCTATTTTATAGTATATTAAGAATAATGTCAAATCCTATGGGCCTTTTTTCATTTAGCTATTTCAGCACGATTTCCCCAGAGTAAAATCTCTAGAATTTTGAGTTTTTCTTTATTCTGTGATAAACGTCTTTGGCCCAGTATATTGAGGGTGTTTCTAGCTTCGAATCCATTCAAAGGAGGCCTGCCCGCCGAATGGTGGGGCCGGAGCTGTTAATCAATCCCAAAAAATATGAATCAAAAAAAAGAGAGCAGTTCCATGGTGGATCTGCTCTCAGCCTGATTGTCCTGCCTAGGGTACAATCAGGGTACAATACTACCTCTTCTCCCCGAGGTTAGTCCTCCATCAATGCGGAGCAGCCGGGGCGTTAGCTATCTCTGGCACATAGTGTGCCAGCCTCGATGCCTGGTAGTTGGTCTCAGCATCTCGGTCTCCACCAGAGGCCCAAATCGAGTAAAGGGCCGCAGTAGCCGCCCATCTGGCATGACTCCGCCAAGCCGCACTTATTGAGACATCAGCCCAAGGCATTGCCAGCTCACTTTCTGGGGCATCATCAGGGATATCGAAAACACTATCGAGTGCATCTTCTAGAGATATGAATGGTGGTTGAGAGTATGTATCCTCCCCATCCCTCTTCCACATTATCATCTCGCGGTCGATTGTCGCCTCCGCGAATTCTGGATTCGTGGCGAGCCCTACGATCCTCCTTGCGCAATCTGCGCAAAAGTTCGCGCGAGTCACCTCATTCCATTCCTCTAATTGCCGCAGGAGACGGCATCTCCGAGAGTAGAGGCCCGAAGTTTCAGGATCTACTCGGATTTCGTCATCCACCTCCACTTCCCAGATGACATCGTCGAGGTGGGTAGCTAGAGAGATGGGGGTATGTACCTCCCATCCAAAAGACGCCGAGATGAATTCATCGGATACAGCGGGCATCCACTTCACCCCTTTTTCATTTGGTAGACACCACTGTGTATCTTTTGGTGCGTCAAGTCCTTTATGATCTAGTGCTTTGTACATTAACATGATGTACTCCTGTGGTGTGGGGTTGTATTACATGAGCGTGAGTATTAGGTGGATGGACAAAAAAGCTGTGTATCCTTGTTTTGCTTTCTTAATTTTCAAAGATTCCAAAAACAGGTAATATTAACATATTACCGTAGTTTTGTCAATAGTTCTAAAAAGCTTCTTATTATTCCCGCTTTTCCTTACGCCATTTGGCTATTTCTGCATGATTTCCCGAGAGTAAAACATCAGGAACTTGGTATTTTTTCCCGTTATATTCAAAAATTTCAGGGCGCGTGTAATGAGGGTATTCTTTTTCTTCTTTTGTTGTAATTGAGTTCCAATGCGATTCTTCTTCTAAAGATTCTAATTTAATTACTCCAGGCACTAACCTAGAAACTGCAGAAATCACTGCCATTGCTGGGATTTCGCCATCAGTTAATACATATGGTCCAATAGAGATTTCTTCTGCATCTAGTGCTTCTACTACTCTTTCATCAATTCCTTCATATCTACCGCAAATCATAATAATTTGATCTAAATTTTTAGACCAATCATATGCCATTTTTTGATTAAACTGTTTTCCTTTAGCAGAGAATACTATAACTTTTGATTTTCGGGACGTCCTCCGTAGCCTTGGCGAAGGGGGATTAATCTTATCAACTGCTTTAAGTATTGGTTCAGCCATCATAACCATACCAGCTCCACCGCCATATGGTGTATCATCAACTGTTTTATGGTTATCTGTTGTTTGGTCGCGTAAATTATGTGTATTAACTTCAATCAATTTATTTTTTTGCGCGCGACCTAAAATAGATTCATTTAAATATGAATCAAAAATGTTTGGAAAAATTGTAATAATGTCGAACTGCATCTGAATTATTTTTTAAGCTTTATTAAATTTAAAAGTTCTTCAATATAGTCATTAGTTGCTTCTAAATTAGAGACGCGCAGTATGTTTGTGGTCGTACCCTCAGCCATAAGTGGAATTTCATGTTTTTTATCAGTAAGAATAATGACTGGTTTGCCAATACCATGGGCAAATCCAATTTCAATTCCAACGTTAGGGGTTTCATTCATGCTAACTCCCAATACAATACTAGAATCATGAATGCTTTTTATATTTTGTTGAAATTTTTCTATTCGACTTCCTTTTTGGTCTGTATCACGTTGCGGCAGATAACATTTTATACCTTGTTCTTCTAGGGCAGTGCAAAGTTTTGGATTAAATACTAGATTCCAATCAGAATGCAGTGTTGATGTGATAAATATATCAAGCATAGTATTGTTGTTATTTATAAAAATATGAATCAAAAATGTTTGGAAAAATTGTAATAATGTCGAATTTTATATGATATTTTAGAAAAACTGCCCGCCGAATCGGCGGGCAGTTTTTGGAATATTTCAATATAAGATATTACAATTGAAGGTCATCTACTGCGCTTGTGTCAGCTTCCTCTTGAGGGGCTTGAGGAGTTTGAGGAGCGCTGTCACGCCTGTCATCACGTCTATCATCGCGTCTATCTGGTCCTCTGTCTGTTCCTCTGTCATCTCTGCGAGGTCCTCTGTTTGAACCTTCTGGTTCAAAAATTTTGAGGTTAACGCGAGCATTGTTCTTTGCGCCAACAACACGTAATAGTGTTCTAATAGCGCGTGCAGTATTTCCAGAGCGGCCGATTATTTGGCCCATATCTTCTGGATTTACTTTGAGTGTCAATAGAACACCCATTTCATCTACTGTTCTTTCTACCTGAACGTCGTCTGGATGGTCCACTAAGGACTTAACGACGAAGTCTAGAAAATCTTGGTCTAGATCTGCCATACTGTTTTTCTTATTATTAATGTCTTGTAAAAGTTATTTATATAGGGAGTGGTTCTCAACGGATGACCAAATCCGTGGGATAAATCCTAGTATAAATATAAATAAAATATATCATATTACATTGATTTGTCAATCAAAAAATAATAGTAGGGGCACAAGATTTTGTGCCCATAAGTCGTGATTTTTTTTAAATATCAAAAAACCACCTGCCGATTCGGCGGGTGGTTTTTAAAATGTTATTTAGACTTGTCCTCTGCTTTAGGTGATTCCTTTTCCTCGTCCGCCTTGGGCGGATCTTTCTTTTCTTCTCCCTCGTCCGCCTTGGGCGGATCTTTCTTCTCTGCGGAATCAGTAGAATCAGCGCCATCTGCGGTCGCTTTCTTCTCTGCGGAATCAGTAGAATCAGCGCCATCTGCGGTCGCTTTCTTCTTCGCCTTCCATGACTGAACTTTTTTACCTTCAATTACTTTATTTGTAACCAAGATATTATGTACAGTTGGAGAGGGTTGAGCGCCTACGCTAATCCAGTGCTTTATTCTGTCTTCTTTTAGATTAACTGTTTTAGGCTGAGCTACTGGGTCGTAATTCCCTAGAATTTCAAGTTGTTTTCCATATAAATCTCGTGATTTTTCAGAAACAACCACTCTATACGAAGGTCTATTCTTTTTTCCAATGCGTTGTAGTCGAATTGCTAACATAGATGTATTTAATAAATATAAGGTAGATAATATAGCAATTTGCTATATGTGTCAAGTTCTATTACTTAATATTCTCAACTGCTTTTTCTAAATCAACACTTAATAGTTTGCTTACCCCATCTTCACCCATAGTAACTCCGTACAAGATGCTAGCTTTTTCCATTGTTGCTCTGTTGTGGGTTATGGCAATAAATTGAGTATCGTGTGCGATTTTTTCAAGTATTTCCGAAAATCTTATACTATTTGCTTCATCTAATGCAGCATCTACCTCATCTAATACAACAAAAGGGGATGGGTTAGCATGGATAATTGCGCAAATTAGGGCAATTGATGTTAATGCGCGTTCTCCACCCGAAAGCATGCTTATTGTGCTTACTTTTTTTCCAGGAGGGGATGCTTTAATATCTATTCCTATTTTAAATGAATTTGCCAATTGTTCACGCTCTTCGGCTGTTAATTCTGCGGCTAATTCATCGCTTAGGTTATCTAATTCGTTTTCTTTGTTTATTTGTAAGCTAGCTTTTCCTCCTCTGAATAAAATATTAAAGTATTCAGTAAATCCTTTTTCTATTTTTGTAAACGATCTATTAAATTCTCTTTCAATAATATTATCAAGTTCTTTTAATACTTTTTTTGTTTTTTCAAGTGCATCTTGTAAGTCAGTAACTTGGCTTAATAGGAAATCATGCCTTGTTTTTGTTTCTTTGTGTTCGTTTTCAATTTCTGGGTCAATTCCGCCAATCATTTCTAGTTCGTGTTTTATTTTTGCAATCTGTTCCCACCCTATATTTTCGTTAGATTCTGGATTTGGCGCATAATTTTTTATTTTTTGTTTTAAATCTGCAACCACTTCTTTATTAATTTCTTCAGATACATCATCGCGCCTAGTTTCTATTCTAGCTAAATCAACATCTGCTTGATTTTTTCTTGATGATATAAAATTCAATTCTTTTTGTAGAGTTTGGTATTTTTTTTGAATATCAAATACTCCGCTTGTTGCTTTCGATTCTGTTGAGCGCATTGTGCTTAGTGTTTTTTCTTTTTGCGCGACTTCTGATGATGCTTTTTCTATATCTGCTTTTATAAATTCAATCTTTTTTGTTAAACCAGATATTCTTTCCTGTTCCTTGGATTGGTCTTCAGTACTTTGGTTTGACTTTTGGCTTATTGCCTCTTCAATTTCTTTTTGGATATCTTTTGCTTGTGATTTTAGTTTTTCAAATTCAGGCAAAGTTTCTGTTTGCAATATTTTTTTAAGCAAAGAAATATATTTTTCTGCTCCCTGAATCAATTTTTCAGTATCAATATTTTTTGTGCTGGTATTTGTGGTCTTTTTTGTTATTTCAATTTCTCGCTCAAAACCGCTAAGCAAGCTTATTAGTTTACTTTTTTCATTCATTGTAGAAATATAGTCTTGTTGCGCTCTGTCGTATGATCCATCATCAACTTTGGTTTGTTCTTTTTCTAATTTTTCAAGCTTATTTTGTAATTCAGTGATTTTTTTTGTTAGTTCAAGATGTTGGCGCGATGTTTCTTTTTTTTGATCATTAAGTTTATTAAAATTTTCATCAATTTTACTCCAAATATTTCCATAATATTTAAGCTGAAAATTATGTAGCTCTTTTTCTAATTCTTCTCGTTTTTCAAGTTTTCTAATTTGTCGCTCTAATTGTTTTAATCTTGGGGCAATTTCTTTTAATAATCCCGATGCTTGTGATAAGTTGTTTTCAGTTGTTTCTATTTTATTCAAAGCCTGGTCTTTTTTAATTTGATATTGCTTTACCCCAGTTGCTTCATCAAAAAAGTTTTTCCTCTCTTGCGCGGTTGCCGAGAGTATCGAATCCACCATTCCTTGTCCAATTACACTATAAGTTCTTTGTCCAAAATTTGCTTGTGCAAGTAAAAGTTGGACATCCGAGAGGCGTACTTTGGCGTTGTTTAGATAATATTCACTAGATCCATCGCGATATATTCTTCTTTTTACTACAACCTGAGAATATTCAATCTTGGTCTTTTTGTCCTCATTGTTTAAATGCAAAGCAACCTCTGCAAATCCCAATCTAGCCTTTTTGTCTGAACCAGAAAAAATAACATCTTCGCTCTTTTTTCCACGAAGAAGTTTAATGCTTTGTTCGCCTAATACCCATCGCACCGCATCAGCAGTATTAGATTTTCCACTTCCGTTTGGCCCGACAATCGATGCAATTCTAGGGCCATTCTCACCCCTGTGTTTTGGAAACTCCATCACAGTTTTTTGCGCAAACGATTTAAAGCCTTGGATTTCTAATTTTTCTAAATACATAATGAAATACCAATATACTAATGCATGCTAATGATACGAATAACAGAGATATTGTAGCATAAATTAAGGGTGTCGAGAATCCCAGAATCCTAGAATCCGAGTGTTTTAAGTAAAAAAATTTATCGAACAGGCATCCTGTTCGATAAATTTAATATGTTTAAATTATGTGTGTGAACCAACCACCCGACTCCCGAATTCTGGGATTCTCGAACACCGGCCCATCACCATTCCTTTTTCTCTAACCCAACGCGCGCCGCATCTGTCTCAGCTTCTTGTTTAGAAGTTCCTTTTCCTTGCGCAATTTCTTCATCTTCAATATATACGCCAATAGTAAATTCTTTTTTATGGTCAGGCCCAATTTCTTCTAAAACTTTATATACTGGAGTAAATCCTGTTTTTTCTTGAGACGATTCTTGGAACTTGGTTTTCGAGTCCATGTACAGTTCGTGCTCTAGAATATTTGGAAGTTTGGAAATTATCCATTTTTCAATAAATTTTTTCGATACATCATATCCTTGATCAAGATAAATTGCTCCAATAATTGCCTCCATTGCATTAGCCAAAATATAGTTGCGTGCTTTTGTGTTATTGTCTTTGTTTTCTCCTTTGGAGAGGTATAGGAATTCTTCAACTCCAATTTCTCGGGCAACTGCAGCCAAAGTTGTTCCATTTACCAAGGAGGCGCGCCAGTTTGTAAGCTCTCCTTCTGGGTTTTCGTAATTTAGATAAAGATAATCAGTAACAATCAATTCTAAAACAGCGTCTCCTAAAAATTCGAGGCGTTCGTTTTGGTCTAGTTCGAAATTTGGATTTTCATTTAAATAAGAGCGGTGAACCAAGGATTGATGTAGTAGCTTTTCGTTATTGAATTTTACTTTTATAATCTTTTGAAGATTAGATATGTCCTTCATAGTGTCGTAAGGCGTAAGTCGTAAGTCTTAAGTTTGTATTTCGTATAACTTAAGTCTTAGGATTTGCGACTTTGCGTTAATTAGTTAAAATTGTTTATTAGTTAGATGTTATTTGTTCTGGCTTAGTATCTTTTTTTACGCCTTCCTCTACAACCTTAGGATGTTTTTGCTCAACCATGTCCTTATAGATTGACCCAAGTACGCCATTAACAAATTTACCACTTGAAGCGCCTCCAAATGATTTTGCTAATTCAATTGCCTCGTTGATTGCAACCTTTGGAGGTATTGATTCATTAATTGTTAGTTCGTAAATTCCTATACGTAAGACGTTTCTATCAACTGTTGTAATTTGGTCTAATGGCCATTCTGGTGCGTATGCTTCAATAGTTTTGTCTATTTCCTTATTATGGTCTTCTACGCCTTTTATTAAATCAACAACAAATGATTGGTCTGCCAATCCAGGAGCAAGATTAATAAAATTACGCCCAGTAATTTTAGAGAGCTTATTTTCTTTTTTGCCATGAAAATCCCATTCAAACAAACTTTGCATGGCAACTGTTCTTGCTAGATGGCGATTAGACATATGTTATTAAGTGGTTGTCATCCCGACCGAAGCGTACTCGCGAAGTGGAGGGATCCCTTTTTAATCGGAATTATCTTCTTTGTAAAAGAGATTTCTTTATTGTATGGATGAGTAGGCCAGCTTCGGTTCGAATGGCAATTTATTTTTTAACTTCTTTTTCCTTTGATTTCTTTTTATATTCTCCACATTCAGCGCAAGTACGGTGAGGTTCTACTTTTGCGTCACATTTTGCGCAGTTTGAAAGAGAGGTCTTTTTTAGTGCAAAGTGGGATGCGCGCCTTTTTGCTTGTGATGATGTTCTTTGTTTGGCTTGTGTAGACATATATAGTGGTGTAGATGATATTATTTAATATGGCTAGTATAATGAATATCTTCTATTTTTGCAAGGGATATAGAGTTCAGAGTTCGTAGTTTCGAGTTACGTCTCGAAATTTCGCAATTCTAACCTCGAACCTCGAGCCTCAGAACTCTTTCCCCACAATACCCACACCTTGTACACGAGATAGATTATTTTGCACAATCATAAATTATGATATAGTATAAATCGTTATGAATAGAGAAAAACTTTGGCAATCAACTTTAGGAGAGCTCGAGCTTATTATAAGCAAGGTTCATTTTACGACATGGTTTCGTAATACTTTTATCATTGAATGGTCAGATGGTAAAGTTATCATTGCTGTACCTAATAATTTTACTAAAGCTTGGCTCGAGAATAAATATCATAAATCAATTATTCAAGTTCTGCAGAATATTACAGATAATCAGATCAAGCAAGTTGAATACCAAGTTGAAGCAAGTAAGAAGCTTGATGCCATTCATCAATCAAAAGAAGAAGAAGAAAATAAAGAGGTTAGCGTAGATGCCCAAGAAGTAAAAGAAGAGCCATCTCCTGTTGGACAATGTCCTCAAGCCGGAGGGCTTAATCCGCGCTATCTTTTTTCTAGTTTTGTTGTTGGAAAAGGAAGCGAACTTGCCTATGCCGCATCTGTGCGTGTTTCCAAAGAGCCAGGCACCAAATACAATCCCTTATTTTTATATGGCGGAGTTGGGTTGGGTAAAACACATATAATGCAGGCAGTTGGCAGTGAACTTTTGCACAATAATCCTTCATTTAAATGTTTATATATTACAAGCGAGCAGTTTACTAATGAATTTGTTGCATCCTTGCAGGCTGGCTCAATTGAATCTTTTAAACAAAAATATCGTGGTGTTGATTTATTACTTGTTGATGATATTCAATTTATTGGGGGAAAAGAACAAACCCAAGAGCAGTTTTTTCATGTGTTTAATACTTTGCGCGACGCACATAAGCAGATTATTTTAACTTCAGATAGGCCACCAAAAGCAATACCTGCTTTAGAGGAAAGGTTAATTTCCAGATTTGAGTGGGGCATGATTGTTGATATTGCATCTCCTGACCTTGAAACAAGGATGGCTATTTTGCAATCCAAAAGCAATGAGCGAGAAATAAACTTAGAAGATGAGGTTTTGCGCTTTATAGCAATTAATGTGCAAAGCAATGTTAGGGAGCTCGAAGGCGCTCTTAACAAGCTTTTGGCTTATGCCGAATTAAATGATAGCGAGCCAGATATTACAACTGCCAAAGAAGTTATTTCGTCTATAACTATGAGCCAAAAAAGAGGTGGTATTACTATCCGAGAATTGATAAAAGTTGTTGCAACTTATTTTGATATTTCTTTAGAAGATTTATCAGGCCAGTCCCGTAGAAAAGAGCTTGTTGGCCCAAGGCAAATAACCATGTATCTTATGCGTGAAGAGCTTGAATCATCATATCCAACAATTGGGCAAGAACTAGGTGGCCGGGATCACACAACCGCAATGCATGCATACGCAAAAATAAAACGCGATTTTGATAGCGACGAAAAAGTTCGCCAAGACATTCACGCTATTAGGCAAAGGCTTTATAATGGTTAATATATTTAGATCTATGCCCCGATATTTGTCGGGGTATTTTTTTTTGTCATCCCGACCGAACCATGTACCCGAGGTACTCCGAGTGGTTCATGGGAAGTGGAGGGATCCCTTGATTGGCGCAATTAATGTCTATTAAAAAGGGATTCCTCCACTCCACTGCGGAGCCTGCCCCGAGTATTCCCGAAGGAGTCGGAATGACAGTATTTTTTTGGTTATTGGAAATTGGTTGTTGGTTATTTATCAACTTTGGGTTATAATGAATAAAATAACTATATTTTTATGTCACAAGACAATCCTTCAATAGAGGATCTTATTTCTCAAAAAGATGATAATATCGGAACAAGTGTTCCGCAATCCAAGGATGAAGAAGAAAGCACGCAATCAAAGCTTTCTTCTAAAATTAAAGATGTTTCAAGAGGTAGCAAAGAAAGGGAGATTGAATTAAAAGCTCAATCCCTTGGAGTGCCATATATTGATTTTTCCAAAATCCTTATCGATCGTGAGGCGATTGTTTTGTTTTCTCGTAAGGAAATAGATGAATTTAAAGCAGTGTTTTTTTTAAACCAAGAAGACCAGCTGCGTGTAGGCACAACAGAATTAAGCGAAGTTCTTAAGCAAAAGGTTCAAGAATTTGCGGAAAAATACCATGCTAAAGCAGAAATTTATCTTATTTCAGAAGATAGTTTTAAGCGCGCCATAAAAGAATTTGAGCGCATTCCTAAAAAATCTAAAATAAGCAAAGAAGTAACAATTAAAGCCGAAGATTTAGAAAAATATAAAAAAGACGCTGAGGATCTTTCTAGGTTGCCAGATAAAATTAAAGAGATTCCTTTAACAGATATAATTACCATTATTCTTGCCTCTGCAATCCAAACAGATGTTTCGGATATTCACATTGAAGCAGAAAATGACGGAATTAAAATTCGTTTTCGCATTGACGGCGTATTGCACGAAATGGCAGTTATTTCAAAAGAAATGTGGAAGCAGGTTATTTCTAGAATTAAATTACTTTCAAAATTAAAAATGAATGTTTCAGAAAAGCCCCAAGATGGCAGAATTAGCATTGTAATGCCCGATGACGAGCTTGATATTCGTGTTTCAACTCTACCTACTTCGTTTGGCGAGAGTGTTGTTATGCGTCTTTTAAAATCATCTTCAGTTGGCCTTGGATTTGAAAAACTTGGGCTTCGCGGAAAATCATTTATGGATTTAAAGCGCGAAATTGAGAGGCCTAATGGAATGATTCTAACAACAGGCCCAACTGGCTCTGGTAAAACCACAACATTATACGCAATTTTAAATAAGCTGAATAATGAAGAATCAAAAATAATCACTCTTGAAGATCCTGTTGAATACAAACTTAAGGGTATTAATCAGAGTCAAATTGATAAATCCCAAGATTATGATTTTGCCAAGGGTTTGCGTTCTATTTTAAGGCAAGACCCTGATATTGTAATGGTTGGAGAAATTCGTGATCTAGAAACAGCTGATGTTGCAATTAATGCTGCTTTAACAGGGCATTTAGTATTATCAACTTTGCATACTAACGATGCTTCAGGCGCAATCCCTAGGTTTCTTTCTATGGGTGTAAAGCCATTTTTATTATCTCCTGCAATTAATGCGGTAATAGGTCAGCGTTTGGTTCGTAAAATTTGCGAAAATTGTAAGCAAGAGATAAAACTTGATAACGAGGCCTTGTCTAGGGTAATGAAAATTGTTGAATCTATTCCCGAAAACTCTGGTTCTTATATTGATAAATCAAAAACATTAAAGTTTTTTAAAGGCAAAGGATGTGACAAGTGTAAAAAAAGTGGATATAAAGGTAGGATTGGTATTTACGAGGTATTTACAATGACTCCTGATATAGAAAAAATGGTTTTATCTGGAAAAGTTTCCGAGTATGATGTTAAGCAAATTACACAAAAGGCTGGTATGGTTTCTATGGTTCAAGATGGAATTTTAAAAGCAATAGAAGGTGTTACAAGTATTGATGAGATATTTAGGGTTGCTGAAGAGTAGGTTATTTTGTCATTCCGACCGAAGAGAGCCATGTACTTATGGCGAACGGAGCAAAGGAATTTTTTTCTCTTGTATTTTTTTATAAAAAGATATAGTATTCTATTTCAAAATGGATCCTTGACAACAGCTTGATTGCAATCTCTTTCGCATGAGGAGGGTACTGCAATGTGGCGTGTTTATCTGATTGGCGCTGTCCTTCTTTTGGGGCTACTGATCGCCATTTTCTTTGGTTGGGTATTCATGGTACTTTTTTTACTCGCTGTGAAGCTCCTTTCCTCAAAGAAAGTAAGAGCAGGGATTTTTGATAACCCCCCATCAGAGCCTGAGTGGCTTTATTCGGATAGTATCACAGAGCCTGAGTGGCTTGATTTGTCCAGTACCATTAGAGAATTTCGGAATCGGGATTATCTGCACTATATTTCGCGCACTAAATAATGGAGAATGTACATGAAGGCAACACGTCTTAGTATCTGGGATCATGTTCCTTTTTTTTTGTTGTCCTGGTTTTGGTGGCTTGCCTGCAAAGATCAGCATGTGTCGTGGTTACGTGAAGTGTGGATTTCCGATTCCACTCCGTATTGCTTCAAAATGCTACTCGCAATACCGTCTTGTATTGGAGTCGTGTTCTTTTATCTCGGTGTGATGGTGCGCATGTCCATTCAAATGAAAAACAATGCGCGTCGTGACTCAAGACTGATTGTGGTTGTTCGTGAATTTCGGGGATACGGAAGTATTCACGACGGGGAATAAGACATGGAGGTGATATTTTCTTTCTTGATTTCGGCATTACGTCTTCTCTTGTCTGTGATTTCGCTTTTCACAGATAGGTTCAATAGCGTGCTAGATCGTTTTCTCATAGGGAAAAATCATCCATAAGGAGGGCTCATGGTTGAGTACGAGTAGATTTTTATCCGTTTTTTAGTGGCAAGGCTGCTAGGGGACGGATTTTTTTTATAATTTTTTTAATTTATTTTGCGCGTCTTCTAGTTTTTGTTTGTCTTGTTTTACAACTTCTTTTGGCGCATTTTCTATAAATTTTTTGTTTGAAAGTTTTTTTTCAAGGATAGATATGTATTGCTCAAGATTTTCTTTTTCTTTTGTGATGTTTTTTTCTTGTTCTCGCATTCTGTGTTCACCAAGTTTTATATATACATCAAATTGTGCAGTATGTGTGCGTATGTATTCATCTTTTTCAACTGGATTAGATGGAAGAACTTGAATTCTAACTTTTGTTAATGCTTCAACAACAAGTTCTTGTTCTTGAAACATGTCTTTGTGTTTTTCTGTTGTTATTACAGCATCAAGTTTATCAGAATAAGGTAAATTATATTTTGCCCGTATATCCCGGATTGCAGTAACAATATTTTGTAAAGCCTTGAAGTCAGATTCAATCTTTTTTGCATTCTTTGGTAATGTAGATGCTTTTGGCCATTGCGAAGATGCTAAAAATTTATCTTTTGAATCCCGGCCAGAGGCTGGTCGGCCTTTGGCCGAAATTAGTTTGGCTGATTTTAGATTTTGGAAGATTTCTTCTGTTATAAATGGCGTGAATGGATGCAAGAGTTTGATTGTATCAAAAAGAATCTCTGGTGCTAGGGTGCTTTCTTGTGTTTTGGATATCTCAACATACCAATCAGCTAATTCGTGCCACAAAAAGTCATATATTTTTTCGCCTGCCAAAGAGTATTCATATTTTTCAAAATGTTCTGTTGTCTCTGTTACAAGTTTACTTAAACGAATTTGTATCCACTGATCTGCTAAACTGTCATTGCGAGGAGACGTACTCGTCGACGCGGCAATCCCGTCATCGTTGCGTTGTGGCACGCCCTTGCTCATCAAAATAAATCTAGCAATATTCCAAATTTTATTTACAAAGTTTCTATATCCTGCAATTTTTTCTTCATAAAGCCTTGAATCGTTTCCCGCTGTTGTGCCAATAACAAGAGCTAAACGAGTTGCGTCTGCGCCATATTTTTCAATCATATCTAATGGATCAATTCCATTGCCCAAGGACTTGCTCATTTTGCGTCCTTCTTTATCTCGAACTAATCCATGTAAATATACTGTTTTAAATGGAATTTCTCCTAAAGTGTAGGTTGTCATTAAAATCATTCTTGCAATCCAAAAGAATAGGATGTCATATCCTGTTTCCATTATTGTTGTTGGATGAAAAGTCGAAAGATCCTTACCTTTTTTTCTATTACGTTCAATCCAGGAATCTAAAGTATCATTCTTTTTAGGTTTATCCAGTAAAGTAGAAAACGTCCACAATGCAGACGAGAACCAGGTATCTAAAGTATCTGTTTCTTGTTCATAGTCTTTTCCTGGAGATTTAATAGATACAACATATTCTTCATGATTTTCCTTTTTATACCAAACAGGAATCCTGTGTCCGAACCATATCTGTCGAGATATACACCAGTCATGTAAATTATCCATCCAATGAAAATATGTTTTTTCGAATTTTTTTGGAACAATTTCAATATCTCCAGATTTTACCACTTCAAGCGCTATATCTTTTAACGAAAGTTTTTTGCCTTTTTTACCCGCCGAAGCTTTAGCGGAGGAGGGCCATTGTTTCGCTGGCTCATCAACTTTTACGAACCATTGTTCCGAAATTAGTGGCTCAACTGGAGTGTCGCATCTATAACATATTGATAAATTGTGGGTTATGCCTTCTTTTTTTGAAAGCAGCCCTTTTTCTTCAAGTTCTTGCGCTATATTTTCTCGTGCTTCTGTTACGTATTGGTCTCCAAATTTGCTAATGCCATGTTTTATTTTTCCATGTTCAGTAACAACCGAAATCATTTTTAAATTATTTTTTTGCGCCATTTCAGTGTCTACCATAGAGTGCGCAGGTGTTACGCCCAAAGCTCCAGTTCCAAATTTAGGATCAATTGATTTATCTGCGATTATTTTTAATTCAAGAGGAGTACCAAGAAAGTCTGCTTTTAAAGTTTTCCCTATATATTTTTTATATCGCTTATCATCTGGGTGAACCGCAATAGCAGTATCCCCAAGTTTTGTTTCTGGTCTGGTTGTTGAAATGGAAATAGGAAAGTCTTTGTCATATTTAAAAGTATATAAAGGTGCATATTGCTCTTTATATTCAACTTCATCATCCGCCAGAGTGGATTGGCATCGAGTGCACCAGTTTACAATTCTATTTCCACGATAAATGAGTCCATCATTATGCATTTTGATGAACACTTCTTGTACACACCTACTTAATCCTTCATCCAAAGTGTATCGCTCATGCTTCCAATCGCAACTTGCACCCATTTTGCGGATTTGGTTTTTTATTGTGTCTTGCGATCCTTTAACAAAGTCATTTACTTCGTCTAAAAATTTCTCGCGACCCAAGTTTTGCTTGGTTTTTTTCTTTTCAGATAAAAGAATTTTTTCAACTTTGTTTTCTGTTGCAATTGCAGCATGGTCGGTCCCTGGAGTCCAAAGCGTTGGCCTACCATTCATTCGCGCGTATCTTGCCATAATATCTTCAATTGCAAGCATAACCGCATGTCCAAGATGAAGTGTGCCTGTTGCATTAGGTGGTGGCATGGAAATACTAAAAGGTTTTTTATTCGGGTCATTCGGATGCATTCGGGTATTCGGATCGCTTGGTTCAAAGAGACCCGAAGTTTCCCATTTTTTGTAAATAGTATCTTCTACTTTTTTAGGTTCATATGTTTTTGGGATTTGTTCTGTTTTCATGTAATAATGATACCGTTTTTGTT
>Ga0075122_10001479_pt1 | contig 16721 bp, 7 predicted proteins | sample AntAceMetag02UKB_FD_69790 | JGI IMG/M metagenome (GOLD analysis project Ga0075122, IMG submission 69790) | Saline lake microbial communities from Ace Lake, Antarctica - Antarctic Ace Lake Metagenome 02UKB | ecosystem: Environmental > Aquatic > Non-marine Saline and Alkaline > Saline | place... | reverse complement strand
ACACTTTTTCCACCAATAAAAATTCTTATTTAACAATTGAATTCACCGCAGGAACTGTTGAAGAACCGCTTTTACAATTAGTAGATTTATTAGGATCAGTAACAGATTATTCTTATACTCCGACAGACGAAATTGAACGTTCCGGCTTGGCTTGTTGTCCACAAGATTATTGCTGGAATGGTTATGCTTGTATTGAACCAATGAATTTATTTGATATATATACTCAAATCTCTGAACATATTGATGATCGGAATTATCGTTGTATTGCTGGAGAATGGAAAAACTCTCCTATTAAATGGGATTGGAACGCCGAGAATTGGGGCTTCTGTGATGATAACAAACAATGTTTTGTAACTAAAGATGGTAACTTAGAATCTGAAGCAAATTTTTATGACAACGATCTTCTAACTGAAACTACTCCTCCAATTTGTATCGACAACGAAGAGTATGTCTTAGACCATTATTGTGAAGATGGCGATTGGAGTAGTAGAACAAAATTCTTAGCTACTAAACTGTTAGAAGTAGCAGAAAATAATGATGATTATACTCTCTATTGTACTAATTATCAAGATGCTTTATTATTAAATCCAGAAAGTGATAATCCCCAAAAACTTGGTGGCGGAACAGAATTAACTATTACTAAAGAATCTCCTGATCCACTCTCACCACCAATTGAAGAACAAATTTATACTTGTTTCAACACCCTTCCAGACACTCTTTTTAAAACAGAAGAAAATACTTGTATTAATAATGTCTGTGTCTTAAAGTTCGATGACGGGGCAAAGAGAGCCTTTGGTACAACGTTAAATAAAGATATTGATGATCCTGATTCATTCTTACAAACTTTAAATATTCCTCAAGAACAGTTTGAAACTATCTGTGCCGGAACAGATGATGTTATTAAATGTGATTTGTCAACCACTAGTGTGGAAGGCGATTTATGGTATATCCCTGAAATTAATGCTGTAATCTATAGTAAACAGGGAATTCAATTAGATTCTACTATTGTTGATACAGTTGTTGATTGGTTTAAAGATCTTTTCGGCATCGATTCAGAATTGTCTGGCCAAAATCTTTTTGTCCAAGAAGCTAAGAACTTTAAAGAGATTTATCTGCTTAGTAAAGATGATAAAAAAGCTAAAGTGATTAAAGAAATATTTCCAAAAAATAAAACTTTGGTAGCAGAATTTGAAAACTTTCAAACTCCTGTTTGTGATTATGTTAATGCGTATAAACCAGTTTATTCTGTTGAACTTTTGGAAGATCTTTCTGGAGTAAAAACATTAGTTTGTACAGCTGATAATACACCTAACATTCAATCAATAGAAATTGCTGCTGATGATGATGCTTTAAATTTCATCTGGCCACAATTGACTGGAAAGTTAAGAGTTGAAGAATAAACACAAACATTAGCTTATATTCAACAATAAGAGAATAAGTTTTATAAGTTACTTAATTATTATTTCTATTATTATGATAAAAAAGAGGTTAGGTAGAAGTAGTTGGAAGAATAAAGGCCACACAAAAAAACTACGTTTTTTGGGCATGCCTCCAAATAAGTCAGCACAAATAACAGTTTTCATTATTTTGGGCTTGTTACTTCTCTTCATTTTCATGATGACTATAAAATTAGCTACTGATGCTAAACTATCTGATCTTGAAGCTGAGAAAGAAAAAGTTATTTCTAAAAGTTTCAAAAAGGAAGCTTTACGAATCTATGTTGAGGATTGTTTAAATGATGCTCTAGAGGATGGTTTAGTTCTTATTGGTAAACAAGGCCGATTGTGGCAAGGTCAACCAGGCGGCACTAAACCGTTTGTTGAAGGCATCACTGGAGTAACTTACCAACCAGGTGAAAGAATCTTTTACGGCATTAGTAATGAAAATTATCCACCACACCAGAACGCTTACCCTTGTAAAAATGATTCCTATTCTCCAGAATTTTGCCAATACCAGTATCCTAATACTTCCATCGGTTTCGGTTCTTGGGAGATAAAGACCAGTACTATTAAAGGTGATTTACGACAATATTTGATTAATCGTACAATTTTTTGTGTGAAAAACTTTACAGAATCAGAAATTTCTGATAAAACAAAAATTGAAGATACAAATATTAATTTGAAACTTGACATTACTAATGACGGAATTAATGTTAATGTTGAATATCCTTTAAAATTATCTTTGGGTAAGGAAGAATTTTTTCATATTTCTAAATTTGATTTCTTTTATCCTACTAAGTTTAATATCTTGTTAGATGCCGCAGTTGCTCGACCTATTTATTATGATTGGAAATTTATCGATTTTGATTATACAAAAGATGTTTTGGAACAAAAGAGTTTCACTTATGTTAGTAATTCTGCTAGTTGTGAAATTGAAGGTGATTATCATGTTTGTTCAAGAACTTTATTGTATGATAAATATCAATCTCTCGCAATAGATATGGAAGAACTTTCCCTTCCTAACGGCGATACCATTTTAAGTTTTAAATCACCTGAAATTATTAATTTGCCTGAACCTTACGAATTTCGCTTTGCTATTCAGAATCGACCTCCGGCTTTAGATTATGTTAATCACTTATCTTGTATTCTTAAAGATAATCCTGAAACAGAAGATAATGAAGCAGAGTTTAATTATGATTATTTGGTCATCCCTGGCCACGATGATTATGATTATATTGATATTACTTTGAATGCTTTAGATGCCGATGGCGATGAGATTGTTGATTATTCTTTTGAATCAGAATTAATAAATGATACTGGCGATGATCCAAAAAAGTTTATTGTTACTGATTTAACCAGTTTAAAACCAGACATCTATACCATAACCGCAACAGCTACTGACGAACACGGTTTAAGTGATTGGCAAGACATAAGAGTTTTGGTTGATACCCCTTTAGAGGCAGTTATGGATGTTTGGTATCCGTATGAAGTTAAAAATGATCAAGGAATTATTGTTCCTTATTCAAAGTCAGGAATTAATTCAATTTCATTAGAAGACCCTATTTTTGTTAATGTAACATATTCGGAACCAGTTGACGGAATTTATCCCCAGTTAAAACTTGAATATTTAAATGATGAGACTAGTTTTGAATTAGCTACCTTACCTAAACCCAACTCTATTACTAAACCAGTTTGTTATAATCTCCCACCAACAATTGATTATTTTTGTAATGAAAAATCTTATTTTTCAGAATATGATTTTGTATCTGAGGAATCACCAGAAAATATTTTTGGTGAGATTGGTTCTGTTGGAAAATTAAAAATTTCTGCTTCAAAAGATTATTGTTCGAATCCTTTAGAAGATTCAACAGAGGTTGAAGTTACTATTAAAGAATGCATCCCTCATGTTTCTGATCATCCTTTTCCTTATCTTCAAAACGATGATGATAATTTGTATCAATTATACAACTGTGAAGATGAAAGTGACATTACTTCTTGTTATCGTGATGTAGATTTCAACCCTTTCTTAGCAACCCATTCTTGTTGTGATGCCAACACCTGGGAATATAAATCAGAAGGAATGGAATGTTATTCAGGCGAGGAAGAATTGGGTTGTTTTGGTACTGTTGAAGAACCATTAGAGAAAGGTTCAATTTTATCTAAAAGAGTTTTCAGGGCTTATTGTTCAGGCGACAGGGGAAATATTTGTCAAAGTGATGCTGATGGAAATATTTTTGAAGATCATGAAAATAAATGCGGTTCAAAAGAAATAAATTCAAACTGTGATAAAGTTGCTACTCAATGTGAAAATTTAGACCCTTACTCTTATGAACTTAAACAAGATGGTTTCTTTTGTGACGGAGATTATGGTTGCGGTAAAGAAGGTAATGCTTGTACGAAAATTGTTGTTGATGTTAATAACGACCACATTATTGATAATGGAGACAAATGTAGAAGTTGTAAAACAGACGATACCTATAACATAAATTGCTGGGATTTAAAAACCGGACAACCAGGAAATTGTGATGGCGCTTCGTGTATCCCTATCACATGAACAAATAGAAAATGAATAAAACAATAACAATAACAACATTAACCCTTCTCCTATTGATCAATCTAGCATTGGCTCAATCAGGCTGTTTTCTTTATTCCGATAGCCCCGCCCATTGTTCAGATTTAAGTATTGAAGAAGCAGAAATTGAATGTTTCTTCTACGATGATTGTGTTTTAGAAGAATCTTTCTTCTTAGAAGAAAGTTGTAATGATGAACAATTATTTACCGAATGTAAAACCATCTTCTGTAAAGATACTTGTACAAACCAATTGTTGAGTCAATGTAAATCTGGAGCAGTTCCTGCTGGAGAAGAAGAGTTGTGGTGTGTTAAAGGCGGTTGTTGTCAATTTACGGATTATTGTCAATATAAATCTAGTAAAGGCCTTTGTGAAATTGAAGCAACAAATAATAACTTCAAAGATTTTTCATTTACTGAATCTTCAGAAAAAGAATGTTTAGAATCATGCACCAAACCTACAATCATTAAAAAAATAAATGTGACAGAAGATCTTACTTCAGAAGATGATTCTTCAAATGAAGTTTTTATCTGGCTTTTTTCTTTAATGTTTGCAATTATCATGATTATGATCATCCACCATTTTTACCATTTCCAATATTTCAAAAAGAATTTTTGGAATAAAGTAAAACATCTTTTTACTAAAAAAGAAGAAACAACTAAAATAAAAGAAGAACCAAAATGGTACTCTCCATTATTCTCCACTCCTCTTTCCAGAAAAAAAATCAAACTTTTAAAACAAAAAAGAGAACATAAGATTAAAGAAAGAAATCGAGAAGATTTTCTTGCTGCTGTTGGTCTGATTCCAAAAAAAATCACTAAAGACGAATTCTCAAAATTAAAGAATGTTGTCAGTGCTCATCAAAGAAAAAACAAGTATCATCCAGAACCGAAAAAAGAATACTTCCATAATCTTGAACAAGTTGTTGATAAGATTAAAGAACGGGAAGAAAATTTCCGGGAAAAATTAACTCATCCTCGAGAATTTAAAGAAAAGAAAGATGTCGATGAACTCATCAAAAGATTAAGAAAAATAGCTAAATAATAACAATATTTATAAAGTTTTTACTATTTGACAGTTATAATGAAATTAGAACAAATAACTGAAAAAGAATTCAAACCTTCATGTACTAAAAGAATTCTAAATGCAATATCCAAAGGAATAATTTATGCTACCGCTCCCCTATTAATCGCTACCAGTGGAATATCTTGTGATAGTGAAGAAAATAACGAACCACCACATTCTGGTTGTATTTCAAATAATGAATGTGAAAGCAACCAAGTTTGTTATTACGGTGAATGTGTTGAACCTCTTCAAAAACCTGAAGAAGAAACTATAGAATTTTGTTGCGGCAGAATTGTTTATACTGATGATCATAGTAGTGATTTATTAAGTTTTGATCTTAAAACTAAAAAAATAACTACTCTTTTCCCGGGACATTGGAATGAGTTGTATAAATCATTAGATAATTCCACTATCGTTTTGGATAATTCTTTGTCAACATGTAGCGAGAATAAGCTTCATTCATATTATTCTTTACTTGATGCAGATGGCACTAATTTAAGAGAAGTAAGTTTTATTCCTTCATGTGTGGAGGAAGGACACTCTTTTAGTGTACCAGTTCCAAAAATATTAACTAATAATTCCTCTCTTATAGCTATTTTTAGAGGTCATTTTGGAAATAATAAACGGATTTTTAGAATTGATCAAGATCAAACTATAACACAACTTACTTTTTCTGAAGAAGGGGTTGACGAAGTATATCAATTAGCTGTTTCTCCAGAGAATAAAATCTACTTCCAAGGTTCACATTATAAACATGCAGACTCATTATTTGTCATGAATTCCGATGGAAGTGATCAGACACTTGTAACTGAATTAGATTTTAACTTTCAGGAAATGCATTGGGTTCCTAATAGAGATCAATTACTGGTTAGAAATGAAAATAAAATTTATCTTCTTAATCCAAGTGATGGTTTTATGGAACAATTAGATATTTATTCTGGGCATTCGGGAAGTGACCAAACTCTACTAGTCTCCCCAGACGGAGATAAAATTATCTATAAATCGAATACTGGATTAAAGATGTACGATTTAAACTTAGATGAAAAAATAGAAATTAGACAATACAATTTTCCAGAATGTGAAAAGTCTGATTGTCTTGAAATAAATACGGGTGTTTGGTTACCTTAATTATTAGAGAATAAAAAATGAAACTAGAAACGATAACTGAAAAAGAATTCAAACTTTCACGTACTAAAAGAATTCTAAATTCAATTTCAAAAGGAATAATTTACGCTACTGCTCCATTATTAATTGCTACCGGTGGATTATCTTGTGATCATGGAGATAATAACGAACCTTGCGTTACAAATTATGATTGTAAAAGTGGTCGAATTTGTGTTAATAGCGAATGTGTTTATCCTCCCGAAGAACCTGAAATTGTGAATGAAGATAATGATGACGACGGTTTTAAAGCAATAATTCATGGTGGAACTGATTGTGATGACTTTGACGATTTAATTAACCCAGAACAAACAGATTGGTGTGATGGGGTAGATAATAATTGTAATGATCTTATTGATGAAATTGGTTGCGGTAATATATATCTCATTAGGGATAACGAAGTTTTTTATATTGATTTAAGTACTTTAGAAGAAACTGAAATCCCCTATTTTTCTGGGCTTGATTTTTATTTTTCTTCTTTACCTAAAATTTCACCAGACAATTCTAAACTTTCTTTTGTTGAAAATCCTGGGACAATGGAAAGAACCATTTACTATTTAGAACTTGCAACCTCAAATGTTAATAAGATTACTGAAGATTCGGGAATTGGTGCCATTTCTTGGTTATCAAACAATAAAATAGTTTATTTTGCCCGTATGAATGGTCCTAAAGATGTTATTTACTCTGTTGATATTGATGGAAGTAATAAACAAACTTTGTACACTAAACCACTTGGTGAATCTGCAGCAGGACTTCATCTTTCTTTCGATACTTCTCCAGAAGGGAAAATCGCTTTTAGTATTTCTCCAAACGGAACAAATGCTTTACGAGAGATTTATCTTATGAACGGTGATGGAGACAATTTAATAAGATTGACTAATAAGGGGGGTTGTAATTGGAATCCTGTTTTTGGCGGTGCAGATAAAGTTTATTATGTCTGTTCTACAGAAGATTGTTTTCCTGACCAAAAAAATATTTGTTCAATCTCTCTTGACGGATCTAATCAAAAGTCAGAATTAGAAAAATATCGTGGCTTAATTTTTAGTCCAGACAATTCAAAAGCACTCATGGACGGAGATTATGGTGTTCAAGATAAAGTTTGGGATTTAAATTCATCAGAATTATTTCAAGTTGATTTGTATTACGATCATCTACTTACTTGGAGAAAATAAAATTATAAAACATAGATAAAAATGAAACTAGAAACTATAACTGAAAAAGAATTTAAACCAACTCTATTACAACGAATAAGAAATTCCGCCACCAATAAATTTGTTTCTTTGTTTGCTTTAAGCACTTTCGCTTTTGGCAGTTGTGGAACTAGTCAAGAAAATATTTCTTGTAAAAAAGATAATGATTGTCCCGGTCAAGAGTTATGTATAGACAATTATTGTGTTGAAGATGAATCTTGTAATCACAATTTTGATTGTCCTGAAAATGAATCTTGTGAAAATAATGTTTGTACTAATTCTTCGGCAGATATTCCTAATACTACAAAAATATTGAGTAATGGTGAATCAGTTTATCTTGAAAATGTTTCTAACGATAAAAGCATTTTAATCTTTGATGATGATTCAAAATATGCTCAAAATTTAAATAACGGAGACGTAATTGTTGCTGGAATAAATAACAAAACCCCGCAAGGAATTTTACGTAAAGTAATTTCTACAATTCATGATAGTAATCAAATAACAGTAAAAACTCAACAAGCTACTCTTGAAGATGCTATTCAAAACGGAACTGTAAAAGCACACCTTGATTTTTCTGAAGATTACCTCAATAAAGCAGATGCAATTATGGACCATGTTTCTGTCGAAACTAAACAATTTCCACTTTCTACGGGATTGAATATTAACTTTGATAATACTAATCTTTACAACAACATTCTTTTCCTTGATGGCAATTTAGATATGGCTTTGGGTGCAGATTTAGAAGTAGACATTAATTGGTTTAAAGTTGAACGTGTTCGTTATATCATTACCGGAACAGAAGATTTGGAATTAAAAATTAGGGGAGAATATTCTCAAATTATCCATGATCAATTACCCCCGATAGAACCGGTTAAATTCCCACCAATTGCTTTTGCTATTGGTCCTGTTCCGGTCGTTATCACTCCTAATCTCACTATTACTTTTGGCGTTGATGCTAACGGCGAATTGAGTGCCGAAACTTCTATTCAACAATCATCAGAATTACAATATGGTGTTGAATACAATAATAAACAGTGGTCACCAATTAAAAATTTCGATAACAATTTTGATTATTCACCTTTTAGTTTTAGTAAAGCTAATGCTTCGATTGAAGTCTATGCTAAACCAAAATTTTCTTTAGAACTTTATGGTGTTGCTGGACCTTACGGGGCAGTGAAAGGTTTTTTAGGTGCTAATGTTAATTTTCTAGATAATCCTTGGTGCGATGTTTACGTTGGCCTTAATGTTAGTGCCGGAGTTCATGTTGACGTTTTCGGTAAAACTCTTGCTGACTTTGAAACTAATGTTTATAATTTTAAAAAAGAAATTGCTACTTGTCAAGATACCACAGATTGTACTCCTAAAAATAGTCAAACTTGTTATGATGCCGATAACGACGGCAATAAAGATGTTATCTGGATGGATTCTTGTGGCAATTTAGATGAAGTTATTGATTATTGTAATTCCAATGAAGATTGTAAAAACAATTCTTGTGTGTCAATCCAAACTGGTTGCGCTTCAAACGAATTCGAATGTAATAATGGTGATTGTATCCCTAAATCTTATCTTTGTGATAATCAAAATGATTGTAATTCTGGTGAAGATGAAGATAATTGCGGTCCTACTTGTAACGATGAATGTTCGCCTTCTGGAAAAAAAGAATGTGTTGGTGACGACTGGAAAAGATGTGGCAATTATGATTCAGATAATTGTTTAGAATGGAGTTCTAAAGAATACTGTGGAAATAATGAAACTTGTGAAAACGGAAGTTGTGTTGAAAATCAAGAAGAAAGATATGTCGATTTAAACAACGGAACAATCAAAGATAATGAAACTGGAAAAACATGGCAGAAAAATCCTTCTTCTCAAATGATGGATTGGGATGGTTGTATGGATTATTGTAAAAACCTTTCTTTGGCGGGATCTTCTAATTGGGAATTACCTTCTTTCCAAGAACTATTATCAGTTGATGATGGGAATGGTTCAAATTGTCAAATGCCCGATTTATTCCAAGGTGCTTGTTCTTTTTATTGGTCAAGTAGTACTTGTGGAAACCCCAACATCACTGCTTCATTTAATTCTTTTAATCCCAATTCTTCGGGTTCTTTATGTGATATGAAAACAAACACTAAACTTGCTCGTTGTAAAAAGAAAGATTAAAGTCACAAAATTAAAAATACAGACTATTTTACCAATTTCTATATAAATATTCTTTTCTACTCTTCGATATATTTATAAATAACAAATATTTATCTATATCATATATAATATGATTAAAAAAAGAGGTATGATTCTAGTAGTCTTAAGTTTATTTCTATTAGCTGGCTTTTCCTTCTTATCTTTGGCTGATGTTAGCGGTTGTTATATCTATCCAGAAGCTTCTGAAGATTTGTATTGTCAGGCAGGAATTTTGGATACGGAAGCACAAGTTGACTGTGAATTTTACGATTCCTGTAATTTTGATCAACATTTTATTCCTACTTCAGATTGTTCAGAATTAGACGAATGTGAAGAAATTATTTGTAATGTTGATTGTCAAACCCACGCTTTAGGAATATGTACCCAATTAGGTGGAACAGTAGTTCCTGATGAAGAATATGATGCGTCGTGTTCTCCTGGATGTTGTAAAATTGAAGGTAAAGATTTTTGCCAATATAATCTTTTCAAATTTGAATGTGAAGATAAAGCAAAAAAATTAGGATCATCTGAACCACCAATTTTTAGGATAGACGTTGATCTTAACGAGTGTAACCTAAATATCTGTCAAGTAGAACTTAAAAAAGCATCTTTAACTATTTTAGTTCAAGATGAACAAGAGCAAGCAATTTTTGGTGCAGAAGTTACTTTAACTGTAAAAGAATCATTACAACTTACTTCTGCTTTAGGTAAAACATTTTTTTCAGACATTAATTCTGGAACATATTCATTAACCGTTACCGCAACTGATTATGCTTCCGCTTCTTTAGTTGTTTCTTTATCCTCCGGAGAAGAAGCTGAACAAACTATCACTCTAAAAAAAGTTGAAAGTATTGCTGCTCTTGAAGGAATAGTAACAGTAACAGGAACAGACCCTTTAACTTTATCGAAAGGGGCAACAGTTTCTTGGACAGGTCCAGTTTCCGGTCAAACTTTTACTGACAATGAAGGAAAATACAATACTGGCCTATTACCAAAGGGAGATTATATTGTTACTGCTAGTAAAGTTGGATTTAAAGCTAAAGAAGAGCCATATTCTGTCAACATAAAAGGTACTTTCATTTTAGATTTCCAATTAATCCCCATAAAAGCTTTAGGAATTTCCGGTAATGTTTACATTGATTCCGATAATGATAAAGAACTTATTATTAGTTCCGATCAAGCAGTTTATGGTGCTACCATTTACTTAGATGGTATCTTTAAAGGTTATTCAACTTATCCTGACGGCGCTTTTAATATTGAAGTAGAAGTTATTGGTAAAGAAACCCATAACATTACTGCTGTTTACCAAAACTATCAGTTTGAACAAGAATTCGTTTTCGAGAAAGGAAAAAGTTTAACTGAAGATTTACTTTTAACCACTTATATTGGTGTATGTACTGAACTTGGTGATGGCAAACCAGTGAAAGAATTTTCTGTAACTCCCGTTCCTGGGGAGAAAGTTTTTAAAATTGAATGGACTAAACCTTGCCCGGAAGTTATTGCATACGAAATTATAAAATATTACGAAGGAGAACTAATTGGAACTCTTCCCGCATCTCCCGGAGAAAATTTTATCCTTGATAATGATGATGGTTTAGAATGGGGAGAAGATTATACTTATAAAATTATTACTCATTATGACAAAGAATCAGTAGACTCCGAAACCGAAGAAACCGAGAATGTCGGTGATAAACGTTGTGAAGGCAGATATGATAGTGAAATTGGGGAGTGGGACAATTTCTGTTTGGTTGGCGATAAAACAACTAGAAAAACCATTTGGAGTTGTGATAATAATAATTTGTTAGTTTCTGCCCAAGATTGTGTTGACGACCCTCTTCTTGGCGAAGATTATTATTGTACTCAAGACACAGAATCTTTAGCAACTTGTCAAAATGCCGGTAATTGTGGTCCCAGTCCTCAAGAAGCTGATCCTTTTGGCTTATACTACGCTCGTCAACAATGTTATGGTGGTTCTCCAGAAGAAGGCACTACCAATTATTGTTATTTCGATTACACTAACACCATCTTTAATGAATGTAAAGATTGTACCAAAATTGAAAACTGTTTTGAATATCAAAGTAAAGATGCCTGTGAAATCAATAATTGTTTAGGTTCAAAATGTGATTGGATTGATGGTGCAGAAAATACAAAATTGATTGATTATAGTTTAATCAATTTGCCTGTATTTACAACCCCTGAAACTGGAACCGGTTATTGTGTTGAAGAAGGTTATGAAGAAGCCGTTTTTGATCCGGAAGGAGACGATTATTGTTCTTCTTGCAATCCTTTTGCAAATCTTTTCGAAAATAACTTTTGTACTGCTGAAGTTTGTTCAGGCTTGGGAAGATGCTTCTCTGCATTTAATTTAGCACAATGTTCAAGTTGTGGCGAATTTCCTACTGATCAAAGTAATTGTTATGCTTATAATACAGAATTAGAATGTGCAGGACAACAAAATGTACAAAGAGACCCTTACGGGAAAATAATTAATTCTAACGACGAATGTAATTGGAATAAATGTTTATGGACCGGCGCTAGTAATGGTTATAGTGAGAATGGCTGCGTTAAAGATGGTGATGGTGACGGTAAATCTGATTGTGAAACGTTTTTACCTAGTGAACAAAAGAACTGTAAATTAGACCATTCTGCACCTAAAACTAAAATTCTTCCGGAAGGAATTAATGTTATTTCCTATGCCACTCCCGATGTATTCTTTATGGCAGATGATAATTTCCTGATTCCTTATCAAGAAAATTTCTTAGGAACGGCCAGTTATTGTTTAACTTCAACCACTTTTGATAATTGTTTTGATAAAGATTTGCAACAAGCTTTTACTGAAATCTCTTATCCTGGAAAAGCTCTTACTGAATCAATCACTTTAAATTTAATAGATTTACCTTTCTTGCAAGGTAAAAAAATTAACGGCGAAACTTATCGTTTAAAATATTATTCAGAAGATAAATTCTTTAATCAAGAATCAGTGCAGGAAACTTTTGTTTACATTGATAACGTTGTTCCCGAATTTGAAATTAATGAAAACATTAATACTGTTGAAGATACTACTGCTTTATCTGTTTATTTAACTGGAACTAAAGAAATTATTGGTTGTACTTTCACTTTGAACCAAATTGTGCCTTTGGGCGGTAAAAAAGTTATTATTGTTCCTCGAGAAGAAGAGATTAAAAACACCTTGTTTGAAAATTTAAAAGGCGTTAAATTCAATTTAAATGTAACTTGTACAGATGACACTGGTAATGAAAATAGTAAAGTTAAAGATTACATTTTTGATTTGGAAGAGAGGATTGATATTATTAATCCTGAAATGGACAGTGCAGTTTCTAAAACTGAAATTTCATTTAAAGTTAATACTGTTGCTGGGGCAAGTTGCGGATTATATTTAACTGCTAATAATGAAAAGATTGCTGACTTCATTTCTGATCAAGAAGGTAAAGTGCACCAAACAGAATCTTTACCTGGCTTTTTTGAAAAAGAGTATGTGGGAGAACATAAAGTTGTTTGTAGTGAACTGTTAAGTCAGGCAGAAACTTATGAAGATTACTTTAATTTTGTTATTGATTTCTCCTCACCAGGAACACAAATTATTTTGAAAGAGGGAATTAGAGAAGAACAACCTACTATTTTTGGTTGGGAAGAATCTTTTATTGAAATAGTTACCATTGATTTTGAATGCTCCGCTACTGGTTTTTCTTGTGATAAAATTTATTATTGTTTGGGCGATAATTGTCAAGCAGACTTTTTTACTGCTGAAAAAAGCAATTATCAAGAATATACTGCTTCCGTAGAACTTTTGGAATCGTCAACCATTTGTTATTATTCAACTGACCTGGCTAACAATCCTGTTTACCAACCTCTTTGTGGAAAGGTCTTGATTGAAGGTTATGGTATTACTTTGGAAAAACCGGAACAACATTTTTTCCAGGAAGAACAATGGGGGATTAGTAATCAACAAGTTTTTTCATTCCAATTTTTTACTAAAGTACCCACTACTGAATGTCGGATTGATTTTTCTCCAGAGTTTGATTATGATGGTGTTCCAGAACATAAAATTAAAGCAATTAATGCTGATAAGAAATATCTTTTCGACAATTTCCCAGAAAGTGTTTTTACTTCATATCCTGATTCTTGTTCTGGCGATGATGCTGGCTGTATTAAAACAGTTTATGTTAAGTGTAAAGATCTTGACGGAAAGATTGGCCCAGAAGCAATAATCTATTTAGAATACGATCCTGTTGCTCCAGAAATAATTAATGCTTTTGCTGATCCGGATGAAATATTCGAGGGAATCACTACAGAATTATTTGTTGATACGGGTGATAAAACTTTATGTAAATTTAGTGATGATTCTGATGGAACAGGTTCTCAGGAATATGGTAATATGGAATATTCATTCCCCGGAACCACCAATAAAATATTAAATCTTAACCATCAAGAAATTTTCAATATTAATTTTGTGGGCCCAACAAAAGAATATAGCCTTTACACTCAATGTGCTAATGGTGCAGACGATTTATCTTTAACAGAACAAATAAACTTTTTTGTAGATTACTCTCAGATTGGTTATATTCTTGAAAATACTTTACTGCCTTCTGGTTATGTCTTTGATCAAAACATTACCATCTCTGTCGGGACTTCAAAGAACGCATTCTGTAAATATGATTTTAATGCTGCAGGATATAACCCTTTTACTAACCCTGAAAATCAGCAAATTCATCTTGCTGACATTAGCATTTCTGAAGAAAAGCAATACATTGTTCCTGTAAAATGTGTTATGAGTGACCACATTGTTTTTGGAGAAATTAAGTTTATTTACGATTTAACTCCTCCGTTGGTTACAAACATTGAAGATGGTAATTATACTTGTGGTAATAACGAAATGGACTTGATTGTCAATACTAATGAAAATAATATTACTGGTTATGTTTATCAAGTAATTAACCAAGGTAAAGACATTGAAATAGTTAAAAAAGAAGAACAGAAAAAAAGTAAATTTGCAGCACTGGCAAATTTTGCCGCTAAATTAGAAAAAAATAAATCTGTTGAAAAAGAAATAAATGAAACCATTTCTGTTCTTGAACCGGAACCAGTTGATACTGGAAAAGTTGGGACCATAGTTCTTAGTGGAGAAACCGGTCCAGAATTACCAATCAAAATCCCTCTTGCTGGATTAATTTTAAGTAATAAGTATACAATTAAAGTTAAAGCTATTGATGCTGCTGGTAATGAAGGCGAATTTTATGAAAGTGATGGTTTTGCTGTTGTTAATAATACTTATTCTTCTTGTTTAGAAAAAGTTCCTCCTGAAGTTTTGTTTAGTTTTAATAATAATACTTGTGCTTCAGTAATTGTTGAAATGACTTGTAAAGATATTTCTGGTTGTAAAGATTTTGTTTACGGAAAAAGTGGAACTGAAAAATTATGTAATGCTACTGAAAATTATCTTGGTCAAAAAATAACTTTTGAACAAAGTGGTTGGATTTGTTATTCAGTTAGTAATGATCAGAATATTACTAAAAATGGCACTAAACATATTCCTTTTGCTGATAAAGATGGGGATAAAATATTAGATTTGTGTGATCAATGTCCAAAAACACCATCCGGAAAAATTGTTAATGAGTTTGGTTGTGCTGAAGGCGAAGTTCCTACAACAGAAATCAAAGCAGATGCCGATGGTGACGGTTTACCTGATAAATGGGAAAAGAGTTATGATGCTTTTGATTGTTTATTAGATTATACCAATTCTGATTCTGATGATAATGGCGTCTCCGATAATAAAGAAGATTACGATTCAGACAATATTAATAATTATCAAGAATATCTTCACGGATATAATCCTTGTCTGGCTGATGCTCCTTTGAAAGATTTGAGTGAAGATCCTACACTTCCAACTACGCCTACTTATCCTTTACCCTCTTCTACTGAGGATAATACTTTGGCAATGATTTTCTTACTTTTAGGAATACTAATGATATTTGGAGGGACAGGATATCTTGTTTACTATTATCTTTATTCTCCAGCCGGTAAAACAACCGCTCGTCCAGTTTCAACAACGAGAAGAGCTGTCCCTGGTGTCGGAATTTCTAGAACTAAACCAAAAATATTAAGTGATTGGAAAAACAAATTATTACAACTTAAAAAATCTCGAACAAAAAAATTAAAGCAACGGAGTCGTCAAGGTTTATTTGGAAAATTCAGTCCACAATCAGAAAAAATACCTCATCTAGATAGATTAATTCAGAAAAAGAATCCTGGCTTGTCGCATTTGCAAAATATGGCCCAGAAATATTCTCAACATAAAGATGAGATTAAACCTGGCTTGAAAAGTGGCGAAAAATCTATTTTTAATAAACTGGAAAGTATTGCTAAACAAACTAAAGATAAAAAAATTCATCAAGTGGTTAATAAAACTGAAGCAAAAGATATTTTTAGTAAACTTAAAACTATTAGTAAAAAGAGGAAAGGTAAATAAAATGAGATTAAACAAAAAAGGGATGGGTGTTGGCCAAGTTTTTGTTTTTATTATTGCTGCTTTAACTTTTGCTTTGATTATGATTTTTGGTTATCAATCCATTTCTCGATTTATAATTAGTGGTGAAGAGGTAGCTTTTGTCCAGTTTAAAACCGATTTAGAAGATTCTATTAAAACAATTTATACAGAATTTGGGGCGATTAGAATTGAAAAATTTTATCCTCCAGAAAAATTTGAACATATTTGTTTTGTGAATATGAATTATGATTTTACTGTTGAAGAAAAAGAAAAATTGTGTAAAGAGAATCCTCTTGCTTGTGATGTTTTAGATGAAGCTCAAGTGGGCGTTACTGAAGGAAGATGTTTTACAGGTTACGATTGTGTTGATCAGAATGTTTTTCTAAAACCACAATCTACTGTTGCTATTAAAGTTTATCAAATTTCCCTTTCTGATTCTGAGGGTGAAGAAGAATTTGGTTTCCTTTGCAAAGATATTGTTCAAGGCTTATTTTCTCTTGGTTTAGAAGGTAAAGGCGACCACGCAGAATTATTTGATGTGGGATAAATAAATTATCATCACTATTATCATAATTATTATCGTTAATTAATTTGGAGAATGGTCAAAAACAA
>Ga0075122_10001478_pt1 | contig 16725 bp, 13 predicted proteins | sample AntAceMetag02UKB_FD_69790 | JGI IMG/M metagenome (GOLD analysis project Ga0075122, IMG submission 69790) | Saline lake microbial communities from Ace Lake, Antarctica - Antarctic Ace Lake Metagenome 02UKB | ecosystem: Environmental > Aquatic > Non-marine Saline and Alkaline > Saline | place... | reverse complement strand
TAATAAAGAATCACGAAAAAATATGTTTTACATTTTACGAATAAAACAGAACAAAAATCTGATTACTTTTCTAATATTTTCACATCTCTTTTATAATTTATAATCAATAATTTATAATTTTTTATTGTTGTTGTTGTTGTTAGTAATCTTTATGACAAATCTTTCATCAACACCGAATTCTTCACAAAAACCATCAACCATATCACTTCTAACTGTTAGAAAACATTTTTTATTTGTATTTAAAACCTTTTTAACTATTTTATAAAAACCCTTTTTTAACAAAATTTCAACTGGCCCGACTTCGTCAATAAATATCGGTTCCATATTTTTTTTAATAATTGAATCAATTATTTTTTCTGCAAAAATAAATCCTTCTTTGGAAAAACTAAATTTCCCAAATTGAAACATTTCATTCCAATTGTCAGGTGTACAATTTGTTTGGTAAGAAAATGGAATGGATTTACCAGTTTGTAAGTGTAGAATATCATATCCAAGGAATTTATCATTATCAAACCTTTTTACACAGGCAAATCCATCGCCATTTATATTTTGATCAAACAGTGATAATAATTTTGTGGTTTTGCCGGAATTGATCTTGCCGGTAATTATATTTATCATACGATCATTTTTTATTTTTTGTGTCCCGTAAATGATGCCCCATTTTTCCATAACGAATCGTTTGAATTTCTGAAATTATTGAAATGGCGATTTCTGCCGGTGTTGCTCCACCAATGTCAAGCCCAACAGGTAAATAGCAATAACTCAAATCAGGATTGCTAACTTCTGATCTTAATTTATTATAAATAATTTCTTTTTTATTGCGAGAGGAAACCATTCCAATATACTTGGGTTTCCAATCTGATTTATAAATTTTATTTAAAACAATACTATCATAATTGTGTTCATAAGTTGCAATAATAAAATATGAATTTGGTAAAACTTCTTGATCTGAAAGTGCATCTTTAAACTTACCAAATATTTTTTTATCTGCTCCACCAATTCCTTCCAACACATCTTTTCTATTGTCAATTACAGTAATAAAGTAATCAAGATCCTTTAAATGATAAACCAATTCCTTTCCAATATGTCCTGCACCAAAAATATAAATATGATTTTTCGGAGCAAAGTATTCATAGAACAAAGTCGCATTTCCTCCACATATCATATTTGTTTTTTGTCCATTTGTATCGTCATCAAGATCATATTTTACAAGTTCATTTTCTTCTGTTTTGAAAATACTCTTTGCTTTTTCAATCGCCAACATTTCAATAGTTCCGCCACCAACAGTACCAAGTGTTTCACCTGAGGAATAGACGATCATTTTTGTTCCTGTTTTTGAAGGGCCTGATCCTTCAGTTTTAACAACAGTTATTATCACACCGGCAATCATTCCTTGATGCAATTCAAAAATCTCTTTGTATAATTTTTTCATCTAAAATCCTTCTTAAAAATAGTTACGAATTCCTTACCTTCCATAAATCTTGTCGGCGTAGCTTGAATCACATTTTTTCTGAATATGGTATAATCTTTAACAATCGTTCCGGAAATTACATCGATTCCAAAATCGAACAAAATTGGTGAAAGTGGCGTAGAAGGACCGAGCATTACAATGTAACTTTTACTTGATGTAAATTTCATTATATTGTCAAATGTGTGATTTGTAATTGAAGTCGCAGTTAATGCAACAACATCCGCATTCGGAAGATAGCGAGGAATTTCGTTTTCTGATAAATCGTTTTCCTGCGGTTGTTTTTCAAATATTTGAAGTTTATTAAATTCATTTTTAAGCTCTACCAAAAATGGGAAGTGACCGATCACACCAACATTTTTACCTTTACCTTTTTCAAGAATAATATCTTTTGCATTTACTTTTCTGTAATTATTTTTTGTAAATGCCGCCACAGCGTTAATAGCCGCCATTCCAACTGACGCCTCGATCAAATTATCCGACAATGAAAATTCTGCCAATTCTCTCAATGACAATTTTTCCAATGAACCGGAATTTCTTACCTTGTGATGAGGGCGTTCATAATGAAGTGTGCTTGCAAGTCCTTCATATTTTCCCGCTTTGATCAATGTAGAAAAAACGCCGATTATTACTTCTTCCACGGGAATATTTGGAACTTCATTTATTAATCTTTTTAATAATTCCATCTTTAGAAAAGTAGCGAATTACCTATTTCACAGAAAATAGCTACAAGTAAAAGTGAGACAGGCATAGCATAAGAAATTTTTTGAAAGTCATATTTCAAAATCATAAAATTAGAATTTTGTTTTAACTTTAGAAATGTCCCAATGATCAATCCACTAACAATTGTATTCATAATTAAAAACCCGATCATTTCCACAAAAGGTTTCAGATACAATCCTTCCGCCGGATGAAAAATAAATCTCTGTGAAAAAACAAGAAGCAATATCCAACCAAGAGACATTGCAGCTGATTTAATATAAATTCTATTTTCACTGTAAATTTTGATAAAAGCAAAAACAATCATAGATTCTAATACAATAGAGACAGCCGGATTTATTGTAGATATTGGACTTTTTAACGGAATAAACAAATCACTAAGTTTTATTAAAGCAGCAACAATTGCTGTATAAAATATTGCAGATTGTTTCCCTGTACTTTTATATGAAGTATACATAAAATAAAATGCGATTGGAAACATTATCATTCCCGGAAAACCGTTTGGTAAAAAATGAATTAAGTAACCGAAAGTTGCTTCTATAATTCCCCAAAGTCCACCCAAAAATAGTATTGTTAAAATTGTTTTTTTGTTATTCATAGCTTTCCTTTGTTCTAATTTTCTACATTATTTTTCTTATTAATAAAATATGAAAAAATATTGTTATAATCAAATAATTTGTTTTGTGATTCCCATTATTTACTCTTTTTCAATCACCCCTTAATTTATTTTCAGTATATTTGATCAATTACATAAATAATTCACAATAACAAATCCCATAATTTCAATTTCAATTTTTATTTCTTTGCGTTCTTTGTGCTTTCTTAGTGTCCATTGTGGTTATATTCTCGTCGGTAAATTTCCCTGAAGAACTCCTTCAGCATTCTTTTACAAACTTTCTTCCTGTAAATTTTAGAAGATCGGCTATCATCAATTGGCTTAATAAGTTTATCGTATTTGGTGGAAATATCAAAAAATATACTTTCAATTCCTATTTTCGTTTTGCCAATAAATTTTTTCTCTAGTTCTCTTGATCTAATAACTGTAGAGGCGACTGCTCCAAATGCAATTCTAACATCAGAAATTTTCTCATTTTCAAAATTTGCTAATCCAATAAAAGATGCCTTTGAAAGTGTCATTCCCTTTCGTGATCCGGCTTTTTTATAATAATTTACATCGTAACTTTTTGCTGGAATAATTATTTCAGACAAAAGTTCATTTGAGTTGATGATCGTTTTCCCTGGGCCATAAATAAATTTTTCTATTGGAATCACTCGCTCATTTTGTTTACTTCTCAATACCAATTTTGCGTCGACTGCATATAAAAACGGAAGTGTGTCTCCGGCAGGTGAAGCATTAATTACATTTCCGCCGATAGTTGCAAGATTTCTTGTAGGAAACGAAGCCATTTCTGAAACCGATTTTTTAAAAGCATCGGGAATATTTTCATTTACTAATAATTCATTTAAAGTAACGGCAGAACCGATGTGAATTTTTTCATCAATTAGTTGAATCTTTTTTAATTCGTCCAAATGTCCAATAAATAAAAGTGGCCTTTTAAAATCCGGTTTTATTCCTGTTCCGACTGCTTTTTGTACCATTAAGTCCGTTCCACCGGAAATGATCGTAACCGAATTATCATCTAAAACTTTTAATGCATCATCAATAGTATTTATTATTTTTTGCGACTTTGCATCTTTGCGAGAAATTGTTTCACTATTCTTTTCTTTGCGACTTTGCGACTTTGCGAGAGACATCTTCTCTGCTGCTAATTTCACACCTTCAATTATCATTTGATAACCCGTACAACGACATAAATTTCCCGCAAGTGCTTCTTTTATCTCATCTTCATTCGGATTGGAATTTACTCGTAACAATCCCGCTGTTGACATTACCATTCCGGAAGTGCAAAATCCACATTGAACAGATCCTGCTTCTAAAAACGACTCTTCAATCAATTCATATTTCCCCGTCTTTTTGAATTCTTCCAAAGTTAAAATACTTCTTCCAACGATCATACCGACAGGAATCAGACAAGAGTTCACCGCTTTCCCATCAAGTAAAATTATACAAGCGCCACATTCTCCTTCACCACAACCTTCCTTCACAGATGTTAATCCGAAATCATCTCTGAGAATATCCAACAATCGTCGTGCAGGATCTACTTGTATTGTTTGTTTTTTATTATTTAGTTCAAATTCAATTTTCATTTTTTCATTGCCTCCATTAAATCTTCAGGCGTTATTGGAATTTTCTTTATTGGAATTGAAAGAGCATTAGATACAGCATGTGCAATTGCAGGTGGCGGACCGGCTAAAGGTAATTCTCCAGCACACTTTGCCCCGAATGGACCGAATTCATAGGGATTTTTTACAAATTCACATTGGAATTTTGGTATATCTTTCATCGTTGGAATTTTATAATCTGTCATGTTTTTTTGAACTAACTTTCCTTTGGATAAATTCATCACTTCAGTTGTGGCCCAGCCAATTCCTTGAAGCATTCCACCTTCCATCTGTCCTCGCAAAGCTCGTTCGTCAATTACCGTTCCAACATCAAAAACAGCGTAAATATTTTTTACATCTATTTCAAATGTAACGGGATCAACTTCCACTTCTGCAACATTTACTCCATAAGAGTATACAGGATATGCATCACCTTCAAATTTGTTGTCGTCCCATTTTAAAAAATCAGGATGTTTGTAAATTCTCGTAACTGTTATTTCATTTTTCTCATTCCATCTTTCCTTCAATTCAACACTCGCGCTTCGTAATAATCCGCCAACAATCATTGTTGTTCTTGATGCAACCGTCGGTCCGGAATCCGGCACTTTACTTGTGTCCGGCGTTTCATAAGCTACATGTTCTATCGGAATTGAAAGTGTATAAGCAACGATTTTTCTGAGAACAGTTTCCGCACCTTGTCCCATCTCTACACTGGAAACATTTATGAAAACCTTTTCGCCAATTTTTTGTAAAATTATTTTCCCTTTAATATCATTTTCACCTTTCCCGGTGAATCCACATCCGTGCAAAAACAGTGATATTCCCATACCTTTAAATTTCTTTTTGTCCGTAGAATATTTTTCATAATTGGATATTTTTTCGGCAATTTTTATCATTTCGGGCAATTTTATTTCATCACGAATTGTTCCGTTTGTAGCTGTACTATCTCCACTTTTCAACAGATGGCTTTTCTTAAAATCCAATGGTTTGATTTTTAATCTTTTTGCAATATTGATCATCAACATTTCAATTCCAAATAAGACTTGTGGAGATCCAAAACCTCTATAAGCGCCACACGGAACGGTGTTCGTTTTATAATTTTTTCCCATTACTTTCAAATTCTGAAAATTGTAAACTCCCGTTGCTGAAAAAATTCCTCTTTGAAGAACAACAGGAGAAATCCCGGAAAAAGCACCTGCGTTAAAATTTACATCAATCATTAATACGGTTATTTTATTATTTTTACCAAGACCAACTTTATAATGAATAACTGACGGATGTCTTTTTGTGGAAGAAATAATATCTTCATTTCTATCATAAATTATTTTTACCGGACGATTCGTTTTTAATGAAGCAACTGCGACTTGACAAGCAAGTAGAGACGGAAATTCTTCTTTGCCGCCAAAAGCCCCACCAGTCGTGGAATGAATTACACGGATCCTATCTGCTTCCCAACCAAGCACATCTTGAATTGCACCTTCGACATAAAACGGACATTGCATAGATCCATAAATATTCACTTTATCGTTTTTGAATTCCGCAACAATTCCTTGCGGTTCAATGTAAATATGTTCTTGATAACCGGTTTGATATTTATCTTCAATAATCATTTCTGCTTCTTGAAACGCTTTTTCCGTATCGCCCTTTGAATAATTGTACTCGGTAAAAATTGCTTCATTATTGATAGCTTCTTCAATTGATAAAATCGGTTTTTCTTCTATATATTCAATCTTAATACCGTTAATTATTTGATTGATTATTTCACGATCTGCTCCGACAATCAGCAATATCGGCTGACCAATATAACTTACTTCATCTTCAGCAAAAATAGGATGGTCAGAAACAACAGTTCGCATTCGATTGATTCCGGGAATATCATTTTTATCTATTACAAAATAATTATTCGGCAAATCGGGAATTTTTATAGACACTATTTTCCCTTTTGGAATTTCACTTCTAACGGTTTTCGCAAAGAGCTGATCTTTGAATTTCACATCATCAATATACTTTGCTTCACCACTGATTTTACCTTTTCCATCAACCCTGTTAATTGCTTTACTAATATTATCTTTCACGATATTCCTCATTATAATATTTTTGTAATTTCTTATAATCTTCCAAAGTATCAACATCAAGATGAATTCCAACATCATCCACATCAAGTTTATAATCGTTTATCTTGTGAATAAAATCACGAAGAATTTCGTCATCTGACATTTTTAAAATTTCCTTTATTAACTTACTTTTGAAAAGAATCGGATGTCCCTTTTTTCCATTACATCTTGGTGAAACAATATCAGAATCAATCTCCAACATTTTTTTATATGTTTCAATTTTTACCAAAGGTTGATCTCCGGGAATAATAAAAAATCTGTCTGCTTTTATTTCCCGAACTCCTTTACGAATTGACGAAAACATTCCTCTTTCGTAATTTTCATTTACAACCGTTTTGACATTTGGTAAGTTGGAAGTGATCTTTTGAATTCGCTCAAAGTGATGTCCAGACACGACGATTATTTGATCACATACGCTTTTCATTCCTTCAATACATCTTTCTAAAATGTTTTTCCCATCCAATGGTAATTCCATTTTGAATTTTTCCATTCGTCGTGAAAATCCGGCTGCTAAAATAATTCCTTCTACATTTTTCATAATTCCTCAAGTGAGGTTATTGCTCTTTTGGGAAATTTTACTTTTTCCATAGCCGAATCAATATCTTTCAAACCGTTTCCGGTCGCAAGTAAAACTATCATTGCATCTTTTGACAAATTATTTTTCATCTTTTTAAATCCTGCAAAAGCTGTCGCTCCAGCTGGTTCTGTAAATAATCCTTCACTCGACGATAACTGTTTTTGGGCTGTTAGAATTTCGTCATCGGAAACTGTAATACATTTTCCGTTATATTTTTCCAGCTGTTGAATCACATAATATCCATTTCTTGGAATTCCAACAGAAATTGAATCGGCAATTGTCTTTGCTTCAATTGGCGAAAATTCATCACTCCTTAATGCCTCACAAATTGCGTTGCTCCCTTCCGCTTGAACTGCGACAATTGTTGGGATTATTTTAATAAATCCGTACTTCTTCAAATCTTTAAATCCTTTGTAAACTCCACCAAGAATAGCCCCATCGCCAGTTGGAACAAAAACAAAATCCGGTGATTTTTTTAAACTTTGGTAAATCTCAAGTGATACGGTTTTTTTACCTTCTATCGTCATTGGATTGTATGCAGTGTTTCGACTGAGAAAATTATTTTTTTTAGAATATTTCAAAGACAAATCGAACGCTTTGTCATAATTTCCGGCGACTGTAATCACTTTTGCACCATATTGCAAACTCTGAATCATTTTCGCTTTTGGTGCGGATTCCGGCATGAAAATCGTGATATTCAAATTCGCAGACGCTCCAATTCCAGCCATTGACGAAGCGGCATTTCCTGTCGAAGCTACAACGATTTCCTTGATTCCCCATTTTTTTGCAAAAGCCGCAACAAGATATGAAGCTCTATCTTTAAATGAATTTGTTGGATTACAAGTATCATCTTTAATAAATAAATTTTCAAATCCAAATTCGTTTCTTAAATTATTCGGTTGCCATAACGGAGTATTTCCAACTGGAATTTTTGGAAAAAATCTTTTCTCTATAGGCAAAAAATCAAAAATTGAAAATTCATTATCTAATTCACCATCACAAATAACTTCAAGAATTCCTCTTAACGGCTTATTGGAATTCTGACTTTTTGAACATTCCGGACAAACCATTATCTCCGGTGTGATTTCATAATTTTTCCCACATTCGCTACATTGATAATGAAATTTCATAATTTTTTATCCTTTCTTAATTCGTTAAGTTAAATGCAAAACTTATTTAACTGAGTTCTATTTCATCAATAATTTTAATAATCCTCTCGCAGTATGTAAACGATTCTCTGCCTCGTCATAGATTATAGAATTTGGTGAATCCAAGACCTCATTTGTTATTTCATTCCCACGATCTGCCGGCAAAGCGTGCATAATTTTTGCATCTTTTTTCGCTAATGAAAATAACTTTTTATCACAAATCCAATCTTTATGCTTTTCTAAATTGTCTTTCATAATTTTAGAAGTTACTTCATTATCTTTATATTCATTACCAAAATATCCAAAACCGCCCCAATTTTTGGGAATTACAATATCAGCATTTTCAATTGCTCTCTCTTTGTTATTTGTTAAAGTTAATTTCCCACCGTTTTTTTGTGCATTCTGTTTTGCTTTTTGAATTATTTCATCTTGTAATGGAAATTCTTTTGGAAACCCAATCGTAACATCCATTCCGAAACGAGGGAAAAACAATGCCTGTGATTGTGGAACTGACAATGGTTTTGCATGTGAAGTTGCGTAAGTCCAAAGAATTGTAACCTTCAAATCCTTAAGTTTTTTACCATAATATTCCTCAATTGTCATGTGATCCGCAATGACCTGCAACGGATGATAAATATCGTCCTGCATAGAAATAAGAGGCACATCAGAGAATTTTGCTATTTCATTTAAGTAAGTATTTCCGAGCTGATAAAAACAATTTCTAATTGCAATTCCTTCGCCTATTCGAGACAAAACCTTTGCAGTATCCATTGATGTTTCGCCATGAGAAATTTGCATTTTGTCTTGTGTTAAATCGTGAGCATGACCACCCAATTGTGTCATCGCTGCTTCAAGTGAATTTCTCGTTCGTGTTGATTGTTCGAAAAATATCATAAAAAGTGTTTTGTGTTTCAACGGCTCCATTATCTCGAATTTTTTCCATCGTTTTTTTAGGTCTTGGGATATATCGAGTAATTCATTGATTTCATCTTTCGTCCAATCTTCAAATGTTATTAAATGTTTTCTTGACATTTATTTCTCCTATATTAGTTTTTATTATTTGTCCTTGCTTGTTTTATTCGTTGTTATTAAATATTATTTTCATATTTCGTTCTTGTTCGTTTTTGTTTGTTGCTATTAATTCCCCTCCGTCAAAATATACGGTAATAACGCATAAAAAGCCGATGCTTTTTCTAAATGATCTATCGGTGTTTTTTCGTTTGGTGCGTGAGCATAAATTTCATTGCCCGGCCCATATCCAATCGTTGGAATATTATGTCTTCCACAAATTGAAACAGCGTTAGTAGAAAATGTCCACTTGCCAACGCGACCGGAAGTTCCAAACAATTTTTCGTGCGTCTTAATACCGGCTTTTAACAACGGGTGATCTTCAGAAATTTTCCAAGTTGGGAAATATTTTTCCTGCTTATAAATCATACCTTTGTAACTTTTCCTATCATAATCCGGCACAACGATTTTTACATCTTCACCTACAATTTTCTTTAATTCATTGACAGAACTTTCTTTGTTTTCACCCCAAGTCAATCTTCTGTCAAGATGCATCTTTCCACCATCGGGAACTGCACATAACGAAGGTGAATCAGTTGTAAAAACTGTCGGCGCTATCGTTCCCTGTCCCAAAAACGGATCGGTTTTTAAATTCTTATTCAATTTTTCGATTTTCAACGCAATACGAGAAGCGGAATAAATTACATTTTTCCCTCTTTCCGGTGCAGAAGCGTGACAGGACAACCCTTTGAACAATAATTCAATTTCCATTCTACCGCGATGACCACGATATATTCCAATATTTGTTGGCTCTGTTATAACTGCAAAATCAGGAATTAACTTTTCTTCGTTTATCAAATATTCCCAACATAATCCGTCGCAATCTTCTTCCATAATAGTAAATGTAAAATAAACGGTGTATTCCCCATCATAATTCATTTCTTTTAAAATGCGAGCCGCCGTTACCATTGAGGCAGCTCCACCTTCCTGATCAACCGTTCCTCTTCCGTGCACAAATCCATCTTTTATCAATCCTGAAAATGGTGGAATTTCCCATTGAGATTCATCGCCGGTATCAACCGTATCAATATGCGCATCAATAGCTAATATTTTTGACCCGTTACCAACTTTTGCAATAAGATTGCCAAAATCATCTATTCTTGTATCCATTACTCCAGCGTCATTCAGCTGTTTTTGGATCTCTAAAATCACTTGTTCTTCTTCACCACTTAGAGATGGAATTTTTACCATTTTTGATAAACAATTTGCCGTGTAATTTCTATACTCATTTGATTTTTCTTTAATCGTTTTTGCTTCGTTCATTAATCACCTTTTTTAATATAATTTTCTAATTGCATACATAATTATTTTCATTTCTACTGCAATTTTTGTAGAAATTTTATTTATTTTTCTATTCTTAAATTTAATTTTATTAATTGAAAAATCATCCTTATCTAATTTTGCAAAAAACTTTTCTGATTGAAAATTGTAAAAGTTGCTATCTTTTTGCAAAGTATAAATTTCTTTATCTAACTTATAAAACAAAACATCAGTGTCAAGAAAATATCCCTTTTCTCCTCTATCAAAACTTTTTTTATCTAAATAAACTTTCGGTTTATCTTTATATGGTTTCCCGGCAGTTGGACAAAATGTTTCACAATTCCCACATTCATTACAGAAATTATCAATATTTAAAACCTGATATTTTTGTTCAATTTTGAAAATCCCATCATCTTCTATTTTGATCTTTCCATTATCGTTTGTTGCCTTTTGAAGTTGAAGTTGAAATGGTTCTACTTCATAAGAATAATTTGCTCTGTTTGGACAAACGCTTACACAAACATCACATACTTCGTCACACAATAAACAACGCGATGCTTCATTTATTGCTTCATTTTCTGTTAAAGAAATTTCAACAATTTGATCTTTACCTCGCTTTGATACTGGAATTTCTTTCTGCTGAATTCCAAATATTCGTTTAGACCTTTTCTCTTGCAATTGTTTGCGAGTTAATTTTTCTCTTGTGAAAATGTTTTCTGAATTCTCGTTATTAACACTTACTTTTTCAATAATAATTTCCGAGATTTTCCTTCCATCAGCAATTGCTTGTATCACCGAAGATGCCCCTCTGTATGCGTCTCCACCTATAAAAACATTTTCCATTTTTGTTTCATTAGTTTTAGAATTTATTACTTCCAATAATTTATTATCAACAAAATCAATTGCGATCGATTGACCAAAAGCCGGAATTATTGTGTCAGTAGAAATTTCAAAATCGCTATTTTCTATTTCAACTGGCTTTGGACGACCGGAAGAATCTATTTCTTCCAATTTCATTTTTTTACAGATTAATTTTTTAACTTTATCCTCGGAGGATATTATTTGTGAAGGTGAAGTTAGTTCAATAATCTTAATTCCTTCATCTAATGCTTCGCGAATTTCATCTTTATCTGCCGGCATTTCATTACGAGTTCTTCTGTAAACAATCGTAACTTTCCCATTTTCGTTAACAAATCGTTTTGCCGTTCTCGCCGTGTCGATTGCTGTATTCCCTCCACCGAGAACCAAAATGTTTTTACCTAATTCAACCGTTCGGTTTTGTCTGACAGATGATAAAAATTCCAATGCATCAAGCAATCCATTTTTTACATCATCGCCCTGAATAGAAACTTCTTTTGGATTCTGTGCACCTATTGCAATATAAACAAAATCAGAATTCTTCCGAATATTTTCAAATTTCTGTTTATCAATTTTCATTGATGTCTTTATATTTACACCAAGTTTTTTGATGTTAGCAATGTCGGTTAAAAGTGCCGATTCCGAGAGTCGAAAATGCGGAATTGCATCGGCAAGCATTCCACCGGCAAACTCTTTCGTCTCAAACACATCAACATCAAACCCAGCTGATTTTAAATAAAAAGCTGCAGTTAATCCAGATGGGCCAGCTCCAATGATCGAGACACTTTTTCTAATAGATTCCCCCGAATATTCAACATTTTCATTATCAACATTCTCAGCAACAAATCGTTTAATTCCCCTTATCAATAAAGAATTGTCATAATTGATGCGAGTACATTTTGTCTGGCAAAGATGATCACAAACCATTCCGGTAACATTCGGAAATGGATTCGTTCCCAATATCGTTCTTAACGCTTTTCCGAATTCCCTTTCGGCTGTCCAATGCATATAATTTGGAATATCTTGATGCGTTGGACAGATGTCGATGCAAGGTGCCTTGATGCAATCAAAGTCAGTCAAATCCCGTTCTGTCTTTATATTTGTTTCAGTCGAACGATAATAATTTTCATTTACAACTTTATTCGCATATTCATTTAAATTACTGTTTGCCGCTGAAAATAAATTGTTTTTATTAGCTTCTTTTAGAATATATTCCGAAATATTTTTTGCATTATTTTTACTGAAAGCATTTTTAATTTTATCTAAATATTGAAGCAATCGTGAATAGCCGCCCGGTTTTAATAGATCGGAACAAACCGTAATTGGATGTAAATTACAAGCAAGAACTTCTGCAATATTGAAAGCGTCAACGCCACCACAAAATGAAATATTCAAATTTTTTATCCGCTTATCGTTTCGTAATTTTCGTGCAACGGCTATACTAATTGGATGAAGTGCCTTGCCACTCATATACATTGATTCTGAATCGAAAATATTTTTATGATTTGTGGACTCAAGTGTGTTTGTCAATTTTACACCAAAAAACACATTGTTGATTTTTGCTGATCTTTGAAGTGATAAAATAACTTTTACTGCTGATTCATAATTAATATCATGTTCAAAAGCAATGTCTGGAACAGTCGTTTCATATCCAAGTTTTTGATTTAAAATCTCACGCACTTTACTTTTTCCAAGAAGTGTTGGATTTAATTTTACAAAAGTATGTAACCTTTTCTCTTCAATTAAATATTTTCCAATGCTTTCAATTTCATTAGACGGACAACCATGCATCGTTGATAAAGTTACATTATTTGAAATTTTATTTGGTATTTCAATGTCTCTAATTTTGGGATAAATATTTTTTATTTCACTGATCAATTCATTTTTCTCTTTGCTACAATCAGACATTTTATTTAAAAACCACTGCACATTTGCATTTTTAATTCCAGCAAGATCGTAACCGATACTCATGTTGAAAATCATTCCTAACTCTTTATTCCAACCAAATTTATCTCGCAGAATATGAATAATTATCCACGCTTTTAAATATTCATAAAACGATTCTTTAATTGTTAATTCTTGAGACCATTCACAATTATAACCTTCATCTTGAATATCTATACACGGTTTTGAAACATCAATTTCATCAAGTGTTTGTACGGTTTTGAGTTCAATATATCTTGCTCCGGAAATCCAAGCAGAAATAATATTTTGAGCCATTTGCGTATGCGGACCAGCTGCCACGCCCATTGGCGTTTCAATATTTTGATCAAAAATTGTTGTCTTGAACACATCATCTTTTTGCGGTGTAAAAAACAAATTGTCATAAATTCCAAATATAGAATCGTCTTTTAAAGAAATTAAAATTTGCCGTAATAATTGCCGAATTGATATTGGAGAAAAATCTTTATTCATTAAATTTCCTATGTAAATTATTTGCTGTAATTCTGATCTTTTCAAGAATGGAATTTTCATCTATTGTCTTCATTTTCCCATTTTGATATAAAATATTTCCATCGGCGATCGTCATAAACATTTTTTGCCCTTCTACACCAAAAATGATGTGATAAAATAAATTATCAAGATCAATTTCTGTTACCGGTTTATAGTCAGTTACTGCTATGTCGGCGGAATTACCAATTGCCAATTTGCCAGAATTAGAGAAATATTTATTTACAATATTAGCCGGTGATTTAAAAAGAATCTCTAATGGATTATTGATATTTCCATTGCGACGCAAAAAGTGAGATCGCATCGTTCCAAGTATATTTCCCGTCATTCCGTCAGTTCCCAATAAATATTTTTTTATCTTTTCAGTGTCCATTTTCCCGACGTTATTGTTTGCGTTTGATTCTGGATTTGAAATAATTATAGGCTTTATTTTATCCAATAATTTATAGTCAGTTTCAGATAAATGAATACAATGTGCAAGAAGTGAATTTTCTGAAAGTAAACCATGTTCATAAAGACGATGCACCGGACCATCATAACTATTTTCAATACAATATTGAAGGTCGTCTATCACTTCTCCACAGTGAATATGAATCGGAAGTTCCGATGGCTTTTCTTGACTTATCAAAGAAAGCGTATTTTCACTAAGTGTAAAATTCGCATGTAATCCCAATGCACCCTGAATGTATTTATTATTCTTGTGATCCTTCCAAAATGAAATGTTTTCATCAAGCTGAGAATGAATATTATTTTCACCCATTCTGTCAGATATTTCAAAACAAAGTAATCCTTTCAAACCAATTTCTCTAAATGCTTTTTCTATTATTGCAAGCGAGCCGGAAACAAAATTCATTGAAGCATGATGATCAAATACTGTAGTTACGCCATATTTTACCGAATCAATCAAACCGTAAATTGCAGAATAATAAATCGATTCTTTATCAAGTTTCTTGTCTAAATGCCACCAAAGATTATTTAGTATCTGTTGGAAATTGTTCATCTTACCTCGTGGTGCCAAACCGGTAGCAAGTGCCGAATAAAGATGATTATGGGGATTTAATAATCCCGGCAAAACGAGTCGTCCTTCCAAATTAATATAATCAATATTGTCTTTTTTCAGATCATTCGTCTTGCCAATTTGTTTAATAATTCCATCTTCAATAGATATTGCTCCGTCATTAATTAAAAACGAAAAACCATCGGTCACAATTCCATTTCCTATTACATATTTTTCTTTCATAAATTTCCCATTATTAGAATTTTATTTTCTTGCTTTCAAATATTTTCCAAAACCAGGATTTTGAACGATACCTTTTTTAACATCATAGACAACTTTTCCCCGCAAAATCGTTTTTATTACACGACCTTGAAATATTTTATTTTCAAACGGGGTAATTTTCCCTTTTGAATAAAATTTTTCCCCTTTTACTTTCCACTTTTTATTTGGATCCAACAAAATCAAGTCCGCATCTTTCCCAATTTCAATCGAGCCTTTTCTATCAAAAATTCCATACCTTTTTGCTGCCTTTTCGGAAACAATTTTTAAGAATCTGTCTAATTTTATTTTCCTTTTTACAAATCCTTCGGAATATAGATATGGAAATAAAGTACCACTCCCCGGGATTCCAGAATAATCATCCCAAGCCGAATTTGTATTTTGTTCATTTGCCGAAGCGGGAGCATGATCTGAAGCTACAAAATTAATAATTCCATCATTTAATAATTGCCATAATTTTTTAGAATTGCCTTTTTTCTTTACAACAGGAGTAGTTTTTAATGCACCCCCAATCCTTTCTAAATCATCAAAATTAAATTCAAGATAATGCGGTGCCGTTTCTCCACTGATCCGTTCTTTTCCTGATAACAATTCGGCTGCCTTTGATGTTCCCAAATGAACAATATGTAAATTTGCATTCGATTGTTCTGCAAGCGCAACAGCATTTTTAACGGCAAGTATCTCAACAATTTCCGGTCGCGAATTATAATAATTTATCCATTGCGATCCTTTTTTTCTCTCAATCTTTTCTGTTTTTTGAATATGATCATAATCTTCTGCATGTAAAAGTATCGGACGATTTATTTTGTTAGAAAATTGTAAAACTTTCAAAAATTGAGTATAATTTAATCGTTGAAATGTTTCCATTCCTGAAATAAAATATGTCTTGAATCCCAGAACGAATTCTGCCAATTCAATCATGTTATTTTCAAAATTATTATAAGATTGTTTAGAAACGCCTCCAAATAATCCAAAATCAACAACCGATTTGTTTTTAATAATATTAAGTTTATTTTTTAGATTTACTAAATTAGTAACAGGTGGAATAGAAGTGCAGGGCATATCGATTACGGTTGTAACTCCACCGGAAATAGCAGCACAACTTCCGTGATAAAAATCTTCCCGCTGCGTATATCCCGGTTCATCAAAATGCACATGCGGATCGATCGCTCCCGGAAATAAAATCATTCCAGTCGCATCAATTTCATTTTCACCGGATAAATTTCTACCAATTTGAAATATTTTCCCTTGCTCAATTTTTATATCAAGTGATTTAAACTCGTTTTCATTAGGTAAAGCTACCTTCGCATTTTTAATAATCAAAATATAATCCTTTGTTCATTTGATCAATATATTATAATTTAATGATTTTTTGTGAATTATTCAATACAATTTTTGAATACGCTCAGCCAACCCAAGGACATGTTCCCTAGTTGAATCAAATTTAATCAAGTTATTTTGAAGTTAGTCAAAGGGTTCTTATAGAGATAAATTACAAATTACATTATTTTGAAAAATTCTCGGGGCTTCAAAAAGAGAGAAAAATCTTGACAATAGGTTTT
>Ga0075122_10001474_pt1 | contig 16747 bp, 16 predicted proteins | sample AntAceMetag02UKB_FD_69790 | JGI IMG/M metagenome (GOLD analysis project Ga0075122, IMG submission 69790) | Saline lake microbial communities from Ace Lake, Antarctica - Antarctic Ace Lake Metagenome 02UKB | ecosystem: Environmental > Aquatic > Non-marine Saline and Alkaline > Saline | place... | reverse complement strand
GACAAACACCTTGTTTTTCCATAGGAAATGCGGTTCTTCGACACATTAGAGATTCTTTTTACCGTCGAGGATAGAAGATTGTTTGTCGACGGACAAAAGGTTTTTAAACTTAATTTAACTAAAAATTGTAAGATGTTTGGGTGGTTTAAGAGAAAAAAAGAGGTTGAACGGCTGAAAGAAGATACTAAACAAGGTTTTGAAATGGTCAAAAAAGACATCTCTTCTGTTACAGGTTGGATTAAGCATTTAGATTCTGAAAAAAATTTACAAAATAGTGAGCTTGAAAGCATAAAAGAGGATTTATCGTCGATTAAAGAAGAGCTTGAGGGTTTGAAAAATGTAATTTCTTTTATGGGAGAGACAAAAACAAACAGAGCGTTTAAAACAAACAAACAGCTGTCCAATAAACAAACAGCTGTTTATGCTGTCCAAACAGCTGTCCAAACAGCTGTCCAAACACTTAATTTAGACCAGTTTTCAATAACTGAAAAAGCAATACTCTGGGTATTGATGAATACCGATATGAAACTGAGTTACGATGATCTTGCTGCTATGCTTGGAAAAGAGAGATCCACCATAAGGGGCCAAATAAATAGCATAAAACAGAAAAGTGAGACACTCATAGAAGAGCAAATAGAGAAAAATGGTAAGAAAAGGGTGTTCATACCCGAAGAAATGCGTGAAAAACTACTGAAAAAGCAAAAAGTGAGAGTTAACGGGAGCGAAAATACTAAAAAATCAAAGAAAAAGGCTAAAACTTGAAAGGTAAAAGGCAAAAAGTGAGAGTTTAAATAAAATGAAAAAGAGGTAATAAAACAAAAATGTGGTTTTGGAAAATAGAAAAAGTAAGGGTTTGTTGGATATTTTAGAAGAAATCTCTGAAAAAGAGAGTTTTAAAAGATCCCGCGCTTCCAAATTTGTGAGAATGGGAACAAACGCGCTTGAAAAATAGGGGTTTCCGGCGCTAAAAAGACAAAAATTAACTTAGCTTGAGCGTTAATTATTTATTCGTTTAGCCGAAATACTTTTAATCACGATCTGTTATAGATCCCTTAACTCCAAGATAGTATCTAACGAAGCTATTTTCTTTAGATTTTGGGATACAAACAACATTATCGACTTGTTGTTCAATTTAGTTTTCTCGACGGGAATCCCCTTCTTTACAAGCCTTCCAATATAATCCCTTATTGAACTCTCGCTCAATTTTAATTTTTCAGAGATTTCTCTATAATTTGAGCCTTTTTCTCCTCTCCCCAGGGCTTCTTGCTCTAATTGGTATAACGTCGAGAAGACGATCATCTCTTGATCGGTTAATTTTTTGAATTTTAATCTAACTTCTTTTTTCATGTTATCGAGGGTATCTAGAATTTCTCTTGCACTATCAAAACTATCCTTTTTGGGTGTTTGTTCTGGGTCTCGGGGAGGGCCTTCTTTAGTGATTATCTTTTGATTGTACGAACTTTTTTCTATGTGTCTGTTTGTCTGTTGGTTTGTCTGTTTGTCTGTTGGAACCCCTTGATTTCCTATGGAAACTCCTTGATATTGGTCTTTTAAAGACCTAAAAGAGGAGTTATCTGTCGAAGTATCTGCAGGGGGGCGTGTTATTTGTTGTCTGCCTGTGGGAGTTATCTGTTGGGGTGTTGGGAGTATCTTTTCTTGTTTTTCGGCCATTTTTTTAATCACTTCGCAAATCCCAATCAAGGATTTTCTTGTCTCAATTAATTCTTTTTTTAAAAAAGCTAGTTCCTTTTTAACAAGCCCAATATCGTCTTTTACGTTAGAAAATGCTTCTTTAAGAGGATCCATTGTTTTTAGATTGCAGTCTACTATAAAAATATTGGTGTGTTAGAATATATATCTTGTAAAATTACTTTTGAAGTTTTTTATAAGTCTCGTAAGTTTTTGAAGTTAATGTCCATCTTGACCTTTTTTTGTAATCTATTCCTTGGGGATTTTTGTTTATTTCTTTGACCAACATCTTTGCTTTTAATCCAAGAAGCAATCTTTTCACAAACTCTTCGTCTCTGGCAATTTCAACAGCCACATGGGAAGTAAATAACAGCTTTGGAGATTGTTCGAATAATAATGCAAGAATTTGTTCGGATATTTTTTCAATCTTCTTTTCAGAAATTTTCATAGCTTGTGGAAGAATCTTGGCTATAAAAGTTATTCGGTTTAATCATTCAAAAGATTTTATTGCTCTCAGAAGCTCTGGAACTGAAAAAGGTTTCGCTAAATGCATGCTTGCTTCTGGAGATCTGAAATTCCCGCAAGAGATACTTATTATTGGTTGTGAAGGAAACTCTTTTCTTAATTCTTTTATCAACTCATCTCCACCGTTTTGGCTTGGTGAAAAGGCAACCCCTCCCGGAGTTTCATAAGGAACGATCCTATCTATTAATGCTAAATCATACAAATACCCGCTCTCCAAGTTGTCCCTAACTTCGAGAGCGCCATCGCAAGTCCTAACAGAATATCTTTTAGTTTCAAGCTGGTCCTTAAGCAAGCCCCTTAGGCCCCCATCATCTTCAACTACAAGAATATTTCTTATCTTTGGCATCTTAAATCTTAACTCCTCGTATCTTCCATTTGCCGTTTTCTTGGATTGTTTTTCCATCAAGAACTATTTTTGCTTCTGACATGTTTTTTACAATGTCCCAATGAATGTTGCTCTGGTTTCTTGCTTCTTTGGGCAATCCTTTTGTGTTTTCTTTGTACGCCATACCCAAAGCAAGATGAATTGTTCCGCCTATTTTCTCATCAAATAATAAATTTTTTGTGAATTTTGTTATTTTTGGGTTGCATCCGATTCCGAATTCTCCAACGTAGCTTGAACCTTCGTCCATTTCCAGCATTTCTTTTAAGAAATCTTTGTTTTTCGAGGCATCGAATTCAACTACTTTTCCTTTCTCGAATTTTAGAGAAATGTCTGTTACTTCTTTTCCCGCTTCTATTGCAGGATATTCAAATTTTATCCAACCTTCTAAAGATTCTTTGATTGGGGCCATGAAAACTTCTCCTGCGGGCATGTTCTCAAAAGTGTCCAAATCGGAAACGGCCAATGAGCCATGAACTCTGAATTTTAAATCAACGTTTTTCCCAATTAAATGAACTTCGGAATTATCTTTGAAACTACTTTTTATTTTATCGTAAGATTTCTTTAATTTTTTCCAATCTTGCAAGCAAGCAGAATAAACAAAATTTTCGTATTCTGTTAAAGACACCTCGGCGTCCTGGGCCAAAGCTTGACAAGGGTATGCTATTGAGACCCTTTTTATCTTATCTCTTGTATTGCAAACATAATCTGAAACTTGGTGGGTAACTTTTTGCCTCTCTGCTAGCTTCTTTGAATCTGCTGAAGCCAATTCTCTTGTGTTTGTGGCTGTATCAATTCCGATATATGCTTGGGAATTTTTTACAAGGTGGTCTAAAAATTCTGGGAATTTTTTTATTTGATGTTCTTTGGCATATTTGTAAAAGAAATCTGAAATATCTGAAGGAGAGACCTTCAAAGAGGGGTATGCTTCAGCCAAAATAACTGCTTTGTATAATTCTTTGATAAATGGAAGGGCTTCTTCTCCACCAGAAATTATCACGTTCGTTTTTGGTTTGACTTCAGTGCAGACTTTGACTGCAAGTTGTGCTAGTTTTCGTGTTCTTAAATCTGTTGGCATTTTTATGAAAGTTTGTTTATTTTCACCTTGTTTGCCCAGAAGTCTCTAAAAGAATAATTATTTCTCTTGTTTTTGTGCTTCGCCTTTCTTAACGCTTGGAAAAGGTACATGATAAGGGAGGTTCAATTCATCTTCTAAACTTAAAGCCCTAACATTAGATTTTCTAATAATTAAATTAATTAAAGGCATTTGAATCTCTTCAGGAAGTTTCTTGTTTTTCCACTCTTTTAATGCTTCTTTTGCTTGTTTTGAATCAACCGCGAGAAGAACTTTTCCTTCAAAGATTATCTCTGCTATTTTCTCGTTGTAATTGATTTGGTAACTAAACTTAATTCCCAAAATCTGTTCTTTTGACCTGAAAGCTTCTGGCTTTACTTCTATGACTTCTAATATTTTGATATTTGTGTCTATCTTTAGATCCTTAAAATCGTCAGACATCCTTTCTATAGAAACTTTTGTGAAATTGAACCCAGCTAGTCTTATTTTGCTTTCCATGGAATAGTTTAAGAAAAGGTGTTTTTAAAGTTTGTTGTGGTGAAAAAAGAATCTTGGTGCTTTCTTTTTGATTTCTGGGAATCTTATATCAAATCTTCTTCAGAGACAATGATAAAATCCCCGATCGCAATAATCGCGCTGTAAGGGATTAGAATCTCGTTAGAAGGTGTTTTTTCTAGATTAAGATTTTTTGTGTAAACTGTTGAATCTTTAACTACTAAATTAATCAATTCTCCAGATTGTGTTTCAAAAGTTATGTCCTTAACGAACCCAAGTCTCTTTCCTTCTTTTGTGACGATCATTTTGCTCATGAGCGCGCTAAACGGATTTTTTTCTGTTTGCATGAAATATTGAAATTAAGGTTATTTATAAATTTAACTATAAATAAAAGTATATATTGGAATTGGTGTAAGAATCACTATAAAAATTTATTTTTATATAATAATAAAATATTAAATAATAAATAATAATGATAATAAAATATTAAAGTTAAATAAAGGAAATTTTTACCCTGTGACCCCTTGATTTCTTATAGAAAAGCTTTATAAATAAAATGTATTATTATTATTATTATTATTATTTATAATTATTTATATAGTATAGTATATAGGTTAGGTTATTTTGAGAGTAATTTGCTTAAATTTGTTTTCTCCATTTTAATTTTCTTAATTTTCTTTTTTATTAAATTATAATTTTAAAATTAATAGTAATCTTATTTTTTTATTAAGGTTTAATAATCTTATCTCTTTTTCATTAAATTTTTAATAAAGTTATTTTTTTATGTCTTGTTTTTATAATTAATTTTCTGGGAGTTATCTTTCAATGATCCTCCTTTTTTTTGTTTAGTTGTATATCTTTAAGCAGTTGTCTGATTTATACGAACTCCACAGGAAATAAAGGTGTTTTTATTTTCTAGTAGTTCCAATCTTTTAAATACCCTTCAAATCTCTTTTCGTTGAGAAACAAGTAAAAATTCAAATTTCCATACGAAATCAAGGTCTAGGTTTTTCGGTTGGTTTTGAAACGTTTTTGGTATTCTCGAAGATAAAACATGGTGACAAAAATTTCAGCGGCAAAAAACACTTCAGTATTGGATAATATTTTTGATAATGTTGATAAAGCAAGTATTTTTAAGAATAAGGAAATTTTGCAGGTTCGGCATCAGCCCAGCGAGATTTTGTATAGGGATGAGCAGATAAATCAGATTGCTTCGATATTGGCGCCGAGCCTTAGGGGGGAAAGACCAAGTAATTTGTTTCTTTATGGGAAAACTGGAACGGGGAAAACGTTGAGCATTCAATATCTTCGGGACGAGCTTTTGAGAAGAGTCAAAAAAGAGAGAGATTTTGAATTGAAGATCGTTTATTTGAATTGTAAATTAAGAAAAGTTTCAGATACCGAGTATCGGATCCTTGCAGCTCTTGTTAAGCAACTTGGAGGAAGTGTTCCAAATACAGGATTGCCCACAGAAGCGATTTACACAAAGTTTGTAGAGATAATTGACAAAGAGAAACAATTGATTATTTTGGTTTTAGATGAGATAGACCAAACAGTAAAAAAGATTTCAGATGATTTCCTCTATAATTTGACTCGGTTGAATTCTGAATTAAGTAAGACACAGATTTGTGTTGTGGGTATAAGTAATGATTTGACTTTTTTGGATAATTTGGATCCGAGAGTAAGAAGTAGCTTGAGTGAGGAAGAGGTTGTTTTTGCTCCGTACAATGCTTTGCAGCTGCAGAAGATTCTTCAATTGAGGGCTGATGCTGCATTTAAGGAAAAGTCTTTGGAGGATGGCGTTATTTCGAAGTGTGCTGCTTTTGCGGCGAGGGAACATGGCGATGCTCGTCGGGCGTTAGATTTGTTGAGGGTTGCGGGAGAATTAGCCGAAAGGGAAGGCAATTCTAAAATAATGTTGAAACATATTGATGGGGCGAATAATAAAATAGAAAAAGATAAAATTCTTGATGTTATAATTTCAGAACCCAAACAGTTTCAACTTGTTTTGCATTCGATTATTTCATTATGCGAGAAATCTGAGAGAGAAGCAAAAAACAAAGGTTCCTCTGGGAAGACTTACGACTCGATTTTTACAGGGGACGTTTATAATTATTATCAAGAAATTTGTGTCAAGAACGGGCAGGACGTTTTGACCCAGAGAAGGGTTGGGGATATTATCCAAGAATTTGATATGTTGGGGATTTTGAATGTTAAAGTGATTAGTAAAGGCAGAGGTGGAAGAATGAGGGAAATTCGGTTGGCGATAACAAAGCCAATAATGGAAAAAGTCAAACAGATAATACGGGATTCGTTAGATTATCTTTGAGATTATGCAAAAGTAGTAATGTAAATTTATAATCTCGGAAAGTTTGGCAACATAAAATAAAATTTGAGCAATATAAGCTCAGCGGTTAGAAAATGGATAACAGAGAAATAATTCGATTTTGTTTAGAAAGAGGTTTGCTTGTTGATAAAGCTGTTTTAGGATTATTTGATGAGACTGAAGATATTGAATCCGTAAAATTGTTGATAGAGAAAATAAAACAACATACAAACACGAGTGTTATAACAAAGACTGTTTTTAAAAATAATAAACAAGCCATAAATGAATTGTTTTTTAATTTACCCGAGGAAAAACAGAGAAAGCTTCAGAAGCTTAAGATTAATTTAGGCTTGAGTATAGAAATTTCTAAAGAAGTTGAAACTTTTGAGGGGGGGAAAGAGGTTAAACCGGTTTCTGCAACAGAAAATCTTGAAGGCAGCGTGAAGATAATTTCGCGGCCGGAATTTCAAGGCAAAGTTTTGGCGGTAAAAGATTTTGTTAAATATTTTAATAATCGTTATGAAGTTTTGAAAAATGTCTTGCAAGAGCATGCTGAATTGGATGGTTTGGTGTCTATTAATAAAATTTCTGGAAGTAGACAGAATTTTTCAGTTATCGGTCTTGTCGGAGAGAAAAGGGTTACGAAAAACAAAAATATGTTGTTGGATATAGAGGATCCCACTGGGAAAATGAGAGTTTTGATCAATAAAGACAAGAAAGAACTTTTTGAAAAGGCATTAGATATTCCTTTAGACGGTGTTATTGGTTTTAAAGGTAGCGGGAAAAGGGAGATTCTTTTTTGTAATGATCTGGTTTTTCCGGAAACAATCCTGGCCGAGAGAAAAAAGGCCCCCCAAAATAAAAAAGAGGAATGTGCTTTGTTTATTGGAGATTTGCATTTCGGAAGCAAAAAATTTATGGACAAGGAGTTTGAAAAATTTATAGATTATCTTAACGGGAAAATGCCGAATACAGATCCTGAAGAAATTTCAAAGATCAAATATCTTTTTGTAGTAGGTGATGTTGTTACAGGGGTGGGAAATTATCCTAATCAAGAGAAGGATTTAAAGATTGGGGATTTGGAAGAACAGTTTATTCAACTTTCGAAAATTTTGGGCAAGATAAGGAAAGATATAAAAATTATTATTTCTCCGGGAAATCATGATGGGGTTAGATTGATGGAGCCCCAGCCGGCATTGGATGAAAAATATGCCTGGCCGCTTTATAATTTGAGTAATTCTTTTTTAACAACAAATCCTGCTGTGGCGAATATTGGAAGCGATGAAGTTTCTGGATTTGGGGGTTTTGATGTTTTGGCTTATCATGGGTTTTCATTTCCGTATTACGCAAATAACATTTCCAGTTTGATTGAAGTAAGCGCGATGAATAAACCTGAAGAGATAATGAAATTTCTTTTAAAAAATCGGCACTTGGCTCCGACGCATGCATCTTCGCAGTATTTTCCTGCTGAAGAAGATCCTCTTTTGATAAAAAAAGCTCCAGACATTTTTGTCGCAGGGCATACACATAAGGTGGGAATTGTATATTTTAATAATATTCTTTTGGTTTCGGTAGCGACATGGGAAGAGATAACCGCTTATCAGGAAAAGTTTGGGAACAAGCCGGATCATTGTAAGGTTCCGATGTTTAATTTAAAGACGCGGGAGGTTAAAATTTTGGATTTTGAATGATGGAAGAAAAAAAATTAAAGATAGGGATTGATATTGATGAAGTTGTTGTTGAAACAATTAAACCTTTTCTTAATTTTTTTAATAATGAAAGGAAAACAAACTTTAAATTTGAGGATTTTAAATCTTATAACTGGTGGGAAATTTTGCCCATAACAAAAGAAGAAGCTTTTAGTCTTTCAGACTTTTTTTTTGAGAGTCATTTTGAAGATATCCCTTTTGTTGAAGGGGCCAAAGAATTTATAGAAAAAATTTCCGAAAGTTTAGAGATAGTTTTTATTACCTCTCGGAGAGAGAAGATTAAACAAAAAACTAGAGATTTTCTGAAAGATAATTTTTTTGGGTTGGGCTATTCTTTATTCTTTTCAAGCGAATGGGATAAAGAAAGTGAGAAAGATAAGGGGGATATTTGTGTAGGGGAAGGGATCGGAATTCTTGTTGAAGACAATGGGGAGCATTCTTTGAACTATGCTGAAAGGGGAATCAAAGTTTTACTTTTTGATAAGCCTTGGAATCAAAAGATTGAACATGAAAATATAATAAGAGTCTATAGTTGGAAAGAAATTTATGAGGAGATAATTAAAATAAAAAATGGCATTAACACAAAAAACTGAAAAATATTTGAAGGATCTTCAAAAAGAAGTTAAGAAGGTTTATGAAGTTGCTGAAGTAGCGAGGGCTAAGGGGTTGGATCCTGTAGATAAAGTTGAGATTCCTTTGGCAATGAACATGGCTGAAAAAGTTGAAGGTTTGATTTCTACTATTTATCCCCAACTGAAAAATTCTGGTGTTGTAAAAAGAATTCTTGAATTGGAAAAAGAATATGGGAAACTTGATCCGACGGTTGTTTTCAAGATTTCGGAAGAAGTTGCAAAGCAAAAATTTTGCGAATTTTCTTCATTGAGGGAAGCTATTGATGCTGGGATACGGGTTGGGTTTGCATATCAGACAATCGCGGTTGTGGCTTCCCCATTAGAGGGTTATACTAAATTGAAAATAGAAAAAACAAATGACGGAAAAGAATATTTCAAGGTTTATTTTTCGGGGCCGATAAGAAGTGCCGGGACAACGGCGAGTTGTATTGTTTTGATGATTATTGATTATCTTAGAGAAGTATTTGGTTATGCGAAATATGATCCGACAGAGGACGAAGTCAAAAGATATGTCACAGAGATACATGATTATCATGAGAGAGTTACTAATTTACAGTATATGCCTGTTGACGAAGAGATAGAGTTTCTTGCTAAGAATTTGCCGATTCAAATTGCTGGCGAGCCGACGGAAAGAAGGGAAGTTAGTAATTATAAAAATCTTGAGAGGGTTGAATCAGATTTTATTCGAGGGGGAATGTGTTTAATTTTTGCAGAGGGTTTGGCTCAAAAAGCTGCAAAGGGTTTTAGACTTTTGAATAAAGCTAAAAGTAATGGGGTTGAGAGTACTGGTTGGGATTTTTTAGCTGAATATATTGAATTGCATGAAAACATTGCGATCAAAGGAGAATCAGGGGAAGGAGAAGATACGCGGCCGACATATATTCGGGATCTCGTTGCTGGAAGGCCGGTTTATGGGCATCCTTCGAGAAGCGGAAGTTTTAGATTCAGATATGGGCGGGCCAGAAATTCTGGTTTTAGTGCATCTTGTGTTTCTCCAGCGACGATGGTTGTTACGGACGATTTTATTGCAACAGGGACACAGTTAAAAATTGAAAAACCAACAAAAGGAACAGCAGTTACACCATGCGATTCTATCGATGGGCCAATTGTTAAATTGTTTGATGGCAGTGTCAAAAAGTTAAATAATTTTAAAGAAGCCAAAGAATTTGTTAAAGATGTTGAGGAGATAATTTATATCGGAGATTTGTTGATGCCTTTTTCTGATGTTGTTAATAGGAATTCGATGTTGTTAAAACCGGGATATGTTGAGGAGTGGTGGGAATTGGAGTTGGAAAAACTTTCAAAAGGAAATGTAAGGGTAAAAAATTATTCTGGGGTGGGGTTTGAAGAAGCCGTCGAATTGAGCAAGAAATTTGGGGTTCCATTACATCCAGAGTATATTTTTTATTGGACCCAAATTTCTAAAGAGTTTTTTAATTCTTTAATAAATTGGTTTAAGTTTGGAAAAATTAACGGGAAAATTATTTTACCGTATACAAAAGAAGATCAAGAAACGTTTAAGGATGGGAAAAGAGCCTTGGAGTTGCTTGGTGTTGAACATGAAGTGACAATTGAAAATGTGGTTATCTCTGAAAAAAATAGCAAGGCCTTATTTGCAAATCTTGGTTTAGATTTTTTAATTTTTGGAAATGGGGGCGAATTCAAGATGAAAGAGTTGGTAGAAAACAAAAAAGAATTTTTTGAGAATTCTTTTGAAAAGGTTTTGGAGATTGTTCAGGCTTCATCTGATTTTGTGATTAAGGATAAAGCAGGGGAATTTATTGGGGCGAGAATGGGTAGGCCGGAAAAAGCAAAACTGAGAAAACTTCAAGGAAGTCCAAACATTCTTTTTCCCATCGGGAATGAGGGTGGAAGGTTGAGAAGTGTCCAAGAAGCTTGTTCGGTTGGTACTGTTAGAAGTTCGTGGCCCCTATTTTCTTGCGAAGCTTGCGGAACCGAAAATCTTTTTCCAAATTGCCAAAAATGTGGTGGCAAATGCAAAAAGGAATATTATTTTTTTGAAACAAAAGAAAAATCTTCAGATAAGACTCCCAAATCTGAGGGGGGGAAAGAGGGCAAGCCATATAATTTTAGGGATTTTCCAATCCAAGAAGAATTTGAAAAGGCGGTGAAGAATTTGAAGCTCACCAGTAACGAAATTCCTGCTCTGATAAAAGGTGTTCGGGGAATGAGCTCCGAAAGTAAAATTCCCGAACATTTAGAAAAGGGGATTTTAAGGGCTAAATATAATTTGCAAGTAAATAAAGATGGGACGATAAGATACGATGGAACTGAGTTGCCGATTTCTCATTTCAAACCACAAGAAGTATTTATTGGCGTGGAAAAACTTAAGGAATTGGGTTATACTGAGGATATTCATGGAAAGCCTTTGGAAACGGAAGACCAAACTTTGGAGATGATGCCTCACGATATAATCTTACCTGTTTGCCCCGTGACTTCAGATGAAAAAGCCGACGATGTATTTTTTAATGTGTCAAAGTTTGTTGATGAGGAGTTGGAAAAGTTTTATGGTTTGAAAAGTTTTCATAATTTAAAGACTAAGGAAGATTTGGCAGGGCAGTTGGGGGTTTTCATGGCGCCACATAATTGTGCGGGCGTTATCTGCAGGTTTATTGGATTTAGTAAAAATCAAGCGTTGAATGCGACTTCTTATATGCATGCAGCAGTTAGAAGAGATTGTGATGGGGATGAGGCTGCGGTTATGTTATTGAGTGATGTTCTTTTGAATTTTTCAAGAGAATTCTTGCCGAGTCATCGAGGTGGAACCCAAGATGCGCCTTTAGTTTTGAATGCAAGGATTGATGCTGGAGAAGTTGATGATCAGATCTTAGATCTTGAAGTTGTTCCCGGAGGAAAATATCCTTTGGAATTATATGAGCTGGCGGAGCAAGGAAAACATTCTTCAGAGGTTAAAAGTATCGTTGACGTGGCCGCATTATTGAAGGAAGATAAAGATCCGTTTATCAATTTGGGATTCACCCACGGCACGGAAGATTTTAACAAGGCGGTTAACTGTTCCTCGTATAAAACTCTTGCGACAATGGCTGAGAAGGTTGGGCACCAGATGGCTCTTGTTGAAAAACTTCGTGGGGTTGATACTTCGGATACGGCGAGGCTGATTATTGAGCGGCATTTTATTAGGGATATGAGGGGTAACTTGAGAAGTTTCTCACAGCAGAACTTTAGATGTGTTAAATGTAATGAGATTTTGAGGAGGCCTCCGTTGAAGGGCGTTTGTCCTAAGTGTCAAGGAAAAATAATCTTCACGATTCACGAAGGCGGTATAAAAAAATATCTTGAACCCGCGTTGGAACTTGCAGAGAAATATCATTTGTCACCATACCTTGTGCAAAGTTTAGAATTGACGAAGAGATTTATTGACAGTATTTTTGGAAAAGAAGTTGAAAAGCAGGAGGCTTTGGGGAAGTGGTTTTGAGGGACTAAAGAAAATTTTAAATACTCTTTTATCCTCGGATGATTATAAAAAGGGGCAAGCATCTCTTGATGGGTGTAAGTGTGTTTTTGCTAGACTTTGTTTTGGCCGCCGAAAATTCTTCGTTAAAATTTTCTGGTTTTAGAGATCTCATGAATAGTCCGGGGGAATCTTTGTTTGGTTCGGGGGCGGGCTTCTGATTCTTTGGATAGTGTATTTAACAATTAAGGCGATAACTCACAAAGTTGTTTAGAATTCTAAAGTAAATAAAGCAAAATCGTCGGTATGAGTAAACAGCCCATCATGTTTGTTCTTCTAACTCCTTGATGAATTGCGAAAATTCCTGTTGCTGTGGAAACAACGAAAATTAAAATTCCTGCGAAGCCCGAAACGAAAAAAATAACTAGAACTAATATTGTTAAGACGATCGAAGAAATTAAAGTATAAGATATTTTTGTTATATTTTTTGAAAAAAATTCTGCTAAGAAAAAAGTTAAGAAAAATGCTATGGGGCCGGTTATGAGAATTGTTATCAGGATTAAAATAAGTGAATTTAATATCGGTTGCCCGAAGATTTCTTTTATTGCTAGGGCAGCACCTGTTCGGGTTTTGTTAATTACATAGAGAGAAATGAAAGAAAAGCCCATTACTAAGGTGTTGGTTGCTCCGAGGAGAACAAGGAAATCTCTTTGATTGCTGTAATTTTTTCTTGTTGAAATTGTGTGGCCTATAACTGCGGCTTGGCCGCTTCCGAGCCCGGGAAGAAGACTACATAATGGCGCCGCAATTAATGCTCCCAATAGCGGACGGGGATTTTTGAGAATAGAAATAAATTTCAATCTTTTTATTTCTTGTTTTGGAATTTTGGTTTTTGTTCTAATGCTGAGGACAATCATCGATCCTCCGAAAAGGCCGGAGAGAAGAGGAAGAAGGGGTTGGTTGAATTCAAAGAGGTTTAAAGTTATAAGGCCGAGAATTCCTGTGACGAGAAAAACTTCTAGAGCCTTGAACTTGTGTTTGTCCAGAGAGATGACGAAAAGAGAAACGATTATTAAAATATATGGAAGAAATTTTTCAGCGAAGCCATAAGCTCGGGATATTAGAAATATCGAAGGGCCAGCGATTAAAACTAGAATGAAAATTGCTGCAAGGCTTCCGAGAGTTGTTAAAGAGATTGCAAAATACCCTTGGCCTTTTTTCAAAAGTTCATGCCCTGGGAGAACGGAGAGTTCAGTATCTGTATCCGGCGCCCCAAGAAATATTGATGGGATAAAATCTAGGAAGGTATGGGTGATGGCCATCGAAGTTATGAAGACCATAAGATAAATTGGTGAGATGTTTGAAACAAAAGGGATGGTTGCTATCGAGGCTATTAACAAAGTCCCGATCAGATTGATATGGATTCCCGGGATAAGGCCGGTGAGAGTTCCAGCGAGCAGGCCGATTAGAATTGCAAGTAGGATTTGGATTAACATAAATCAATTAAATTTTCAATGTTTTTAATTTTTTATACTTTTGGGAAAGGTTTTTATAGGTATTTCCTTTGGTTGATTTATGAATAAAACTTTAAATAACTTATTACAAATCTTCTCAATTTTTAGTATGTTTGGTTCTTTGTGTTTATTAATATTAATTGGGATTGCATATTGGGATAGTGATTCAGGTAGTATGGGTTGGGGGATTGCCCTACCCGGATTTCTACTTCTTGGTGCTACTTTAGTAGCATTTATTGTTTCAATTATCTTATTCTTTACTAGTTTATCTAAAGAAGAACCCCTGGATATTATAAAAAACAAAATTTGGTACTGGATGGTTGTTATTTTTATTATAATTTTTGTATTGTTTGTAAACGTTATGCAAGCTACTGGCAACGGGTAGCTATTTCTGGAGAAGTTGTTGAAGAGCAATAGGCTTTATTTTTATTCTAGAGTATAACAAGTTTTATAAATAATATTATGGTTGAAAAATCATGGTTAAAAAAGTAAGTTCTGGTTTGTCGGTCGAGGAAAGGCTCGAGTTGATTAAAAGAAATACTGAAGAAATTCTTGGAGTTGAAAATCTGAAAAAACTTTTGGAGGATAAAGATAAAAAGAAATCAAAACCCGTTGTTTATTGGGGAACTGCCCCTACCGGAAAACCTCATGTGGGTTATTTTTTCCCTGCTTTGAAAATAGCAGATTTATTGAGGGCTGGTTGGAAAGTTAAAATTTTAATTGCTGATTTGCATGCTGCTCTTGACAATACTCCTTGGAAATATATGGATGCTCGTTATGATTATTATTCTAAATCTATCCCCTTGTTGATTCAGGCAATGGGTGCGGATGTGAAAGAGTTGGAATTTGTTAAGGGAAGTGAGATGCAACTGAAACCAGAGTATATGTATGATGTTTTGCAAATGTCGAGTTTGTCTTCTGTGAGGGATGCAACTCGCGCAGGTTCCGAAGTTGTTAAGCAGGCGACGAATCCACAAGTTTCAGGTTTGGTTTATCCTTTGATGCAAGCTGTTGACGAACAATATTTAGAAGTTGATGCGCAATTGGGCGGAACGGACCAGAGGAAAATTATGGTCTTGGCTAGGGAGAAATTACCGAGGATAGGATACAAAGCGAGGATGGAAATTTTGCACCCTTTAATTCCCGGGCTTGCTGCGGGTGGAAAAATGTCTGCTTCTAATGAGAAATCAAAAATTGATTTGTTGGATGATGAAAAAACTGTCGCTAGTAAATTGAAGGCTGCAGATTGTGTTGCAGGAGATCCTAATAATGGGGTTCTGGCTTTTTGTAAATATGTTTTGATGGTTTTGAAACAAGATAAGAAAGAAAAGTTAATTGTTGAAAGGCCAGACAAATACGGGGGGAATTTAGAATATGAAAATTATGAAGTCTTAGAAAAAGATTTTGTAGATAAAAAATTGCATCCTTTGGATTTGAAAAATACTCTTGCTAAGGAAATTTCTGAATTGTTGAAACCAATAAGAAAACAAGAGAAAGAGTTAAGGAAGTTGGATGAGAAGGGGTGGGTTGGGAAATAATCCTCACCGAGTTTTAAACTCAACCAAATCTAAATCTTTGACCTTGTGTTTCATTCCGACGGTTTGTCCAGGGAATTTACTTGAGGGTCCCCAAATTCTTGTTTCTGTTACTTGTTTGCTGAAACTGTGAAGGATTTTTTCAGCGACGTCTTTGATTGTTGAATCTGGGTTAAGAATTATCGGCCTTTCTTTTTTTACTTTATCTTTGTTTTCTTTGGGTTCTTTTGTGTAAACCCTTATTTTATTGAATGTTTGAAAAAGTTTTTCTTTTAATTCTGGAATTCCTTCTTCGGTTTTTGTTGAAATTAAGACATAATTGTATTTTTTTGATTTTAATGTTGCAGAGACTTTCCTATTTTCACTTTCATTTAAAAGATCAATCTTATTGAAGGCAATTAATGTTTTTGCTTTGGAAGTTTTTGTTCTTTCTATCAGTTTTGGAAGATCTTCTAAAGATTCTATAAGAATAATAAATGTGTCTGCTGAATTTAATAAGCCCCTGTCGAAATATTCCGAGTCAATAGCCGGATTTTCTATCAGTTGTAGTTGAACACCTTCGCAATTTGCCATTCCTATCTCGGGGGTCTTTGTTGTGAATTTATTTTGGGAAATCTCTGATTTGGTATTTGTTAATGATTTTAGTAAGGATGATTTTCCAGAATTTGTTTTGCCTAGAATAACGGCTTGCATGTCTGATTTTTTTATTCCGGCTTTTCCAGAGCCAGATTTTTTTGAAGATTTTTCTACTTGAGATTTAAATTTTTTATAACGTGTCTTTAGGTTTGCTTGGAGATTTTCGGAAGATTTATGTTTTGGAGCTTTTGCTATCATTTCTTCCAAGAATTTTATCTTTTCTTGCATTGTTTGCGCAGAGTGATATCGGGCTTCTGCAGCAACGTAATCTGGATTTGCGTTTACGGGCATGCGAGGAAAAATTCTAAGAATTATTTAAATGCTTTTGTTTTTGGGAGACTGCAAGGCGACCGATCGTAGGGACAGTTTAGAAAATAGCCGAAAATTATATATAGTATTCTCGTTTTTAGAAACACATGGATGATATAACTAGAAAATACGAAGCAATGCTTTATCAAAGATCTATCAGAACATCAGGGGAAGCAGTAGGATTACAAGAACCACAAAGTGAAGTTCAAACATTAAGTTCTATGATTACAGATTATCATGCTGCTTTTAGAGAAAGGGTAAGGGTTAGTGATGTTGTAGATGATCTTCAAGGCTAATTTCTAAATTGAAACTAACATCGCGATTAAGCGAAGTTCGGTTTTGAGGCAATCCACAAAATCGAATTTGGATGGAGAAGTCTGCAAGACTTCGGAGCCCTTTAAGCCCTGTTATGCTCGTCCGTTAGGACTTGATTTTTAGTGCAACGATGCCGAAGGCAAAAAATCAAAGTTTTTGAGAATGCCGTTTT
>Ga0075122_10001468_pt1 | contig 16794 bp, 11 predicted proteins | sample AntAceMetag02UKB_FD_69790 | JGI IMG/M metagenome (GOLD analysis project Ga0075122, IMG submission 69790) | Saline lake microbial communities from Ace Lake, Antarctica - Antarctic Ace Lake Metagenome 02UKB | ecosystem: Environmental > Aquatic > Non-marine Saline and Alkaline > Saline | place... | reverse complement strand
GCAAATAATTGTCTTCTTCATGAAACAAACTATGCCACGGTCGAATGAGTTAGTCCAGTAAAAAGTTGATCAACACATGAAGTTAGTCAAAAAGGGCCAGAAGAGGTCCTGAGTAGTTACCTTTAATTTAACCTTACTAGGTTCAATAGACAATGATTGGAAAATAGATGTTGTTATTTTGGACAAATATTTCTTTAGATCAATTTCAGATAAGTTTTCTGATCCATGAAGAGTTTCATGAATAGCTGACATTGCAAATATCCGGTTCTGGCTATCTTTCAAAATGCCTTTGGTTCGATCATCACCAATATTGTTTGCCTGAAGTTTAAGTAAACTCGAAATAATGTTCATATTGTTTTTAACCCTATGGTGGATTTCATCAAGCAACGTTTGTTTTTCCTTCAGATCAGCTTTGACTTGTTCTTCCGATTGTATACGAATTATTGTCAAACCTAACCTACCAGAAATTTCATTGATTAGATTTCTTTCCTCTTTTGAAAAAGATCCTTTGTCAATTTCCGGTTTCTCTTCCAGGTAGCATACCTCTAACATTCCACGTTGTTTTCCCTGAACAAGGATTTCGGCGGTTTGCTTCCAATCTGTTAATCTGAAGTTTTCTGTTTTGTATTCCCGCTCATCGAATATTAAGCGTGAGCATGTAATATTTGGATACTGATAGCCAGGTGGGATTAAGTAAACAATCTCTTGAAATATCTCATCCAAAGAAATACCTGGTTTTTCAAAAAGCCTTGAAATGCTGTAGAGGCAGTTCAATTCTTTTGTTCTTTCCAGAACGAGTTGGTCTAAAATATCCTTTTCTTTGCGCAGAGCGTCTTCCGACGTTTTAATCCTCAACATCACTTTGATCTGGGCAATAAGTTCTAAAGAATCGATGGGTTTCGGTAAAAAGACGTCGGCTCCTATATCCAAACCTTTTACCTTACTGCCGGAGTCGGTATATATAGCGGTAAGCATGATAACCGGTATATGTTTGGTCAGGTCTTCAGATTTAAGTCTTCTGCAGACTTCATACCCGTCCATACCCGGCATTTTGATGTCCAACAGAATCGTATCCGGCGATTCAATCTTTGCCTTTTTAATCCCTTCTAGCCCTGAGAGTGCGGTTATCACGACGCAGTCCGGAATGAGACTCTTCAATGTGGCAGACAGACTAATTAAATTGTCTTGTTTGTCGTCAATGGCTAATATTTTTATAATCGGTGGTTTCATTGTTATTGCTGTAATTAAAAATCAGCTTAATTTCCCTAACCTGGCTTCAATTTTCCCCATTACGTCATCAGGATCAATGGGTTTAGATATATAGTCATCACAACCAGCCTCAAGAATCTTTTCCCGATCACCTTTCATGGCTCTGGCGGTCATTGCTATCACAGGAATATGGCGGGTTTTGTTTTCTTCTTTGATCTTACCAACAACTGCAAAACCGTCCATTTTAGGCAGAGACATGTCGAGAAGCACCAAATCAAGTTGTTCTGTCAAAGCCATATTCAAGCCTATTTCTCCATCTGTGGCTTCTAGAATGTTATAACGGTTTTGTAAAACAGCTTTCACAGTAAGCATGTTGTCGGGATTGTCTTCAACCACCAATATGGTTGGTTTTCCTTCTGTTCGGACTTTTTTCAACGGGGGTCTAATCGGTATTTCTGTTGACACAAATTTTTCCTGGGGTTCTACCATAGGTGGTTCGCCGAGCATCAAGCGGGTTTTGTGCAGTAGGGTTTCTCGTTGCACGTCTCCTTTTTGAACCAGCTGCTGGATGTTATTGCCGTTCAGTTCTTTAAGGTCTTCCGACGTCAAATCCTTTGCTGTGAGGATCAAGACTGGAATATTTTCTGTGGTCTTATCAGCTCGAATATTGTTCAGCACAGAAAAACCGTCTACTTCCGGCATCATCAGATCCAAAATGATGCCATCGGGAATTGTATCCTTGACATAATCAAGAGCCTCTTGACCGCCACCGGCGGTATCCACCCGATATCCCTCGCTTTCCAACACCATCCTGACTTGAAGCATCGCGACCGGATTGTCTTCAACCACCAGAACCCTCTTAGCGGTTTTTAGCTCTCTGGATACTTGGTCTTCATGTGATATTCCAATTTCATCAAGAATTTTCGTAATTTCTTTTAATAAAGTTCTTGAAGTAGTATTACTCTTCATGAGAACAGAGGTGGCATTTCCTGCTAATTTATCTCTGTCTTCAACAGTAAGCTCTTTTGCGGTAACAACGATAACCGGCAGGTCTTTGGTCGCGAGATCATCGCGAACTCTTTCCAAAACCTCAAAGCCGTCCATATCAGGCATCATCAAATCCAGTACCAGAACATCCGGCAGCGATTTTTTGATGATCTGCATACATTTGGTACCACTATCCGCGACAATCGCTTGCATACCCTCTTGATTAATAATTTTAGACATTTCCTCGCGCTCAAACTCATTGTCATCCACAACCATAATTGTGCGAGGGGATCTGCCGCCAATCTTTTTTATTTCCGCAATTAGCGTGTCTTTATTTACAGGCTTGGTTATATAACCTACGGCACCCAACGCGAATCCAGTCTCTCTATCATCGGCTATCGAAATAATAATCGTGGGAATACTTCTGGTTACAGGAGATTCCTTTAAACGCTGAAGTACCTCAAAGCCATCCATATCGGGCATGATAACATCCAGGGTGATAGCAAAAGGTCGATGCTTTTCGGCTAATTCGAGGGCTTGCGCCCCTGAGGTAGCTGTTATGGTGTTATATCCCGCTCGAGAAAGATAATCGGCAATCATGGTAACAATCTCAGGTTCATCATCTACAACCAGAACGGTTTTTTGTGAGGATGATTTTTCAGCAGTTGGCTTTGGGACAAAAGACTCAGAGCCAGGAATTATCCTCTGCCACCGTATCGGTATAGTTAAGCTAAATTTGGATCCTTTTCCTAAAATACTTTCCACCGACAGCTCTCCTCCGAGTGCCTTGGCAGCTTTATAGGCGATGGCTAAGCCTAGGCCGGTACCTTCGTATTGTCTTGCGGTTGTTCCGTCAACCTGCCTGAACTCTTCAAATATGAGGGGAAGGTTTTTTTCTGAAATGCCGATACCGGTATCAGAAATCTCGATATAAACATTTTCAGCGTCACTTCGTGCAGAAACCGTCACATTTCCCGTGCTGGTAAACTTGACCGCGTTGCCGATCAGATTCTGAAGAATCTGATGCACCCGTTTTTCATCGCTTTTAAGCTGCGGGAGATCATCTACTATCTCTAGACTTAGCTCAATACCTTTGTCTTCGGCAACTGGCTCGAGTCTTTCTATTATCACTTCAACGGTGGAACTGAGTGAGAACAGTTTAGCACTGAAATCCATTTTTCCAGACTCTATTTTGGCCAGATCAAGGATGTCATTGATCAGAGCGAGAAGGTTTTTTCCATTCCGTGCGATGACCTTAAGATAGTTTAATTCTTCTTCAGAAAGTTTGTCTTCCGCCTGCCTGATAAGAACCTGCGACAGGGCCATAACTGAGTTAAGAGGGGTTCGGAGTTCATGGCTCATGTTGGACAGAAACTCGCTTTTGAGGCGGTTGGCTTCCTCAACCTGAATCTGTTGTGTTTCCAGTTCCGTATTTTGGGCTGCCATTTCATCAGATTGCCTTTTTAATTCATTCGTTTGGGATAGTAATTCCTGATTCTTCTGTTCGAGATTTTTGGCGAGGAATCTGGTTTTTTCTGACGTCAGGACATTGGAAAAAGCTGTATTAATGGGTGATTCTACTAAGTTGATAATCTCCATATGTTCTTGAGAAAAAGGGACCAGGCTTGCAAGAGAAATAACTGCCCTCACCTTACCGTTACCTCTTAATGGAATTGTGATGATCTCATTGGGAACCGCTGTCCCAGCGATGGATCTGATCTTAAATACTGTGTTTTCCGGAATATCCTGAATGCGTATGACTTTTTCAAAGGCAATCGCCTTACCTAACTCTCCTTCCAATACATTTGAATCATAGGGCTCAAACAATGGAGCACTTCCCCCAATAGAGTGCAAATGTTCAAAATGGTCTGTACTTTCATTTCGGCGATAAAAAACTGCTAAATTGGCTCCTGTTATTTCCATAAAAGAGCGAACCAGCTGCTGTGAAAAGTCCTCCATATTTTCAGAAACAACCAACGTTCCTGTCAATTCTACAACTTTTTGTTGGATAAAAATTTGAGACGCAATGGAATCTGCCATACGGTTAAAAGAATTTGATAAGAATCCTAGCTCATCCCTCGTTTTTATCACGTTGCGTGCCTTTAGATCACCTTTTTCCACTTTCTTTGATACATCGGCCATTTCCAGTACAGGTTGAGCAATCGTAGCTGCCACAAAGTTTGAAACAAAATAGGCGACAATAATAGAAATTGCTAAAATAATCAAAATATTTTGAATCAATACATTAATCGCTGCATAGATTTCAACCTGATCCTGTTTGGCAACAAAGCCCCATTGAACTTTGGGGATATAGCCAAAAGCAGCCAGTACTTTTTCATCCCGGTAATCCAATGTTTCCATAATCCCGACATTCCCCTTGGAAGCCAATACTGCTGGCTTAGCATTTATTTTTAGCCGTAGCGGGGCCTGTTGGAACCATCTTAACTCATTGAGCGCAATGCTTTCGTTGTTAACGAGTAATGTTTCACCCGTACTACCCATTCCGGACCGGTCCAATAGCAGATTATACAAGGAGTTTTTCAGATCAACCCGGGCAACTACAATACCTTTGACTTTTTGAGGATCAATCTTATCCATCACAGGATGGGAAAATACCATGGCCGGCTGGTGTAATGAGGTAGAATAATATATGTTTGAAATATAAATCTCTTTCCTTAATAGTGTTTCTTTATAATAGTCTTCTCCCGACTTATCCTGACCCATTGACAGTTTGTTTGACGAAACAATTACGGTTCCGGATATTGCGTCAACATAAAAAATTTCATCCCAGGCATTGAAATTCTGAGCATAGCGATCTAAAAGCTGTTTTACATTTTGTCCGGTTTCTAATGCATATTTTTTAGGGGAATTGGAAAGTTCAGAAATATTAATTAAATTTGAGTCCTTTGCAATCACCTGAATATCACCTGTTCTCTCATTTAACCAGTCATTGATTTGAGTGATTTTCAGTTCTCGGATTGCTGTCAGTTTGGTGAAAGCCTCTTGCTTTATTGAGCTGACTCGCTGTTGATATATCACTGCACTGACGATTAAAAGTGGAATGATGCCTATTGCTAAAAACCAAAACCTCAACCGTGTTTTGATACTTTTTAGTGAAAAGAATTTTTTCATTTACCCTCTGTTTTTTACTTATCAATTCTGTACATCGGTGTATTCGGTTTTATAAGATAATATCTTTAAAAGCTGCCAAGTTAGTTTCTACTGCTGATATCATAATCAAAGTTTCGCAATCCATTTTTTTGTGAGTTGCGAAGTAGCTCGCGGATCAGTTGATAATCAAAACTGCTTTGTACTTGTTTCCATTGAATATCAGCGGGTATTTTCTTCAACTTTTTAAGAAACACAAACTCCTGGTGCAAATTGCTATTAAGCGCAGTACTCTCTTTTTTAATCATCAGCAATGTGTGTGTTCCAATAACATCCTTTAAGGCCAGGGATGCAATCTCCTCGACAGACAGAGGAAACTCCTGTCCGGTTAGTTTTTCTGCAGCCTGTTTTGCCCAGTGACTAGCAGTCAGCAGGTTTTCTTTCCTGTCCTTTATCCAAATAACAGCACGTAGGATTGCTGTACATATGACCCTGATAAATTCAGGATTTTGATCATAGATGTTTTGTTGAAAATAGACGTATCCGGTAGTTAGTTTTTTATGAATGCTAACAAATCCCGGATACTTTTTTGAAGCCAGAGCAGGGGTAGGTTCCCAGGCAGAAAAGGCATCAATATCCTCCTTAAAAAGCGCTTCAGGCATTTGATCTACATTAAGTGACATCAAGGTAACATCAGATTCATTAATGTTTTCCGATTTTAGAGCATTCAGCAAGGCGTAGTGAGCGTTAGATCCCAACGCATAACCAATTTTTTTACTCTTCAATTGACTCACCAACATGGAACGACGCGCTACAATGGAAATAAAACCTTCCTGAATCTTCAGAGGAGATCTTACATTAGATTTAGAAGCAATGGAAATAAATGGCATGTCGCCACCGATACCGATATCTAACTTCCCGGACTGTAAGAAAAAATTGACATCAGATCCTTTTAAATATGGGTAATATTCGATTTTAAAACCAAGCTTGAGTAGTGCATTTTCGAAGAGGCGGTCTCGTTTGATCGTCTCTGTAATCAACCCCGTCGGCAAATACAACGGTTGGGTTCCAAAATAAATCTGTTTCGAACTATTACTAAATTCATACCGGCCATAAATGGGATGTTTCGTCAATTCAATCGATACTTCGGGAGTTACCTTTTTTGAATCGTTTTGAAAAAAATATATGGAGGTTCCCATTATACCGGCAAAAAAGCCAATGGCTATCCATAACGACCGTGACTTGAAGAATGACTGTCTCTTTTTCATGATCATTTTTGTTTGTTACTCAAGTGTTTTTGTGTTTTTTACAATCATCTGACTTTCTGAAAAATCTTACAATAATTTGTCACCTTCTTAAATTTCTTTTGATAGGTCTCAGATAACACCTCAGATTCACCCAATACCAAAATCCCGCCAGAGGCCAAGGAACGCGTTAAATTAGACAGTATAATTTCCTGAAAATCTTTTTGAAAATAGATCAAAACATTTCGACATAAAATAATATCGAAATTTCCAAAAATGCTTTCTACAGGCGCATGATGTTTTTTATCAATCAGGTCAAACTTCGAAAAATTTACCATGTCCTTAATCTCAGATACTACCTTATATTGGCTGTTCTCATCTATAAAAAACTCTCTTAACCACTTAATCTTCACATTTTCAATACTTTCAAACCCGTAAATTGCTTGCTTTGATTCTTCCAATGCTTTTTGATCAATATCTGTTGCAAAAAGTTCTGTTCTTAACTCCGAATTTGATTTGAGTAGCGCCTCTCTTAAAAGAATTGCTAATGAATATGCTTCCTCACCGTATGAGCATCCTGCCGACCAAAGACGTAAAGAGGCATGACCATTGTGTCTTTTTGTCGTAATCAATTCGGGGAGAATTACACTGGCAATGATTTCAAATAATAGGGAATCGCGAAAAAATTTACTGACATTCACCGTCAGTAAGTCTGCTAAACTGTTCATTTCAGTCTTTTGCCTGTTAATCAACTCCAAATAAGCAGAAAAGCTGGATTCTCCAATTGTTTGCATGTGATGCAAAATTTGTTTTTTTAAAAAAGACATGTGATAGGCTGAAAAATCAAATCCTCGTTTTTGGCTTAGTAATTCTATTACCTTTTTTATATTTGTGTTTATCATAATTTCAACTTCCATAGCGATGGTGGCCTCATCTTAGACGATAAGTATTTTTGCTTTCATGATTAGGTTTCTATATCTAATTTGATGGTGAATTTGGTTCCGTTGTCACTTTCCATGTCTATTGATCCGTCGAGCTGATTCTCAAACTAAGGTGCAGACAAGTTTATGGACCCTCTGAAAATTGATATCAATACTCTCTCTTTTCTCCTGAATTTGAAGTACGTATTTCGGCTTTTAGAAGTTCTCCTAGACTTTTGATTTTTCCCAATGGAATTGTATACAATTTGCCTGTTGATCTTAGTTTCCATTCCACAACTGTTTCCCCACTTCGATAATTGTGTGACAAATTGGCATATCTGGCTTGCGGATCGTGCACCAATTTAATCTGGGACAAGAAAACACCCCAGTCGACTAGAGTATCAATCAGGTTAACAGTGTATGGTATCTGAGGCGAAATAATAGTAATTTCAACGTTGCGTTTTTCACTTTTTACTAAATCAAATTGATCAATTCGTTTCAGCATACGGCGGACGAGATCCGTTTGAATTCCACCGTAAATCCAATCATTGGCGCTGACATGACCAAGATACGCGAATTTTCCTTTTTGTGAAATAATGATTGCTGTGCAAAAAGAAATTCCGTGCGTATATAAGATCTCTCCATTTGAAACTCGCTTAAATTCATCCATATCAACCACAACCTGGTTTTTGGCTTTGATTTTGAGATCATGGCTTTCATAGTTTACTTTTTTTAGTTCAGAAAGTTGTAAAAGGGTTTTTCTGATTTTTTGGCTGTTTCTTCTGTATTTTTCAGTAATGATCTCGTCTTCATCTATTTTTGCGATCAACAGCCACTCGCTGTTCAAAATTGGAGTGACTTTATAAGAGGTAAGCGCTAGATATCCTCGGTAATCTATCACCATTTTATTCCCCTCACCTGCTTCGAATTTAGAAAGAATATTTTCTTCTGATAAATGTTTTCTTAAAATTGTAGATTCGGCAAAAAATCGGGAGTCTGTCATCATGTATAAATCCCTGTTTACCAGGAAAACCTCCCCGGTAGCCCCCAGTGTTTCTTCAACGGCAAAGATGTCGTTCAGTTTGTTTATTGAACATTGTAATACATACCAACCCGACTGTTTGGAGCCAATCATCAGAGGTTCAACAAAAAAGGCCGAGGGTTCTCCGGATAATTCATAATTTTGAAAATCAACAAACGTCTGAGCTGGTTTGTGTTTTAACTGCTTGGATAATGCTGTCTGGGCAAGTTTGCCATCAAAAATATTTTTATGATAATCCGCTTGTCTTCTAATGGTATAAAAAATATCCCCCTGGTTATCTATAAAAAGAATGTCATAAAAAATGAGGTAATTATCAATGTACCGGTTTTCTATGGCTTCTCTCAATTGAGCCAGCTTCTCTTGTATCAGGTGTGAACTTCCCTGTTTCTTTTGTTTCAGATAAAGGTGGTGTTTTTCCAGGAACAACTGCCTCATAATAGCATCGTCAGATATTTTCACGGCTTCTTTTCTCACAAAATCTATGTATTGCCACAGCTCATTGAATTTGTTTTTGCGGATAGCGTCCAATTTGATATTGTATTCCTCATAGATAGAGATTTTTGGTGAATCACAGTTTACGATTAATAACTGGATCACGAGGATTAATATCAAGATAGACCATCCCCTTTTTATTTTATTCATCATTCAATGATTACTTTGTTATGGGGTCTGAACCACTCATTTTAATTTATCACGGTTTGTTTTTTAGACTCGTCTGCTAAACCAGGACTTCAAAAACAGACATGTTGGTTTGTTAGTATTTTTTTGAGTCAAATTCCTCTCTGATAGCATGTGCTAATTGTTCCATGGAAACAGGTTTCATCATTAGTTTTCTGACACCAATGACGGCGGCTCTTTCATGATTGATTTTGTCGCTGAATCCAGTACAGATTATAATCGGTATATCAGATCTTATTTCTAGTAAGTTAATTGCCAGATCGGCGCCATCCATATTGGGCATGGTCATATCTGTAATCACCATGTCATATTTGTCAGGGTGTGCTTTAAACGCTCCCAGGGCGTCAATGCTGCCAGTCCGAATGGTTGTTTTATACCCTAAGTCCTCCAGGATCTCTTTTTCCATGGCGACAATCTTGTATTCATCATCAACCAATAATATGTGCTCTGTTCCAATGGGTACCATATCTTCCGCCAGTGTTTCGAGAATATCTGCTTGCTCATTTACTGCCGGAAATTGCAGGTGAAAAGTGGTTCCAATATCTTTTTGGCTTAAGACTCGGATATCCCCACCATGCGCTTTAACAATTCCCTGTACGGTCGCCAGGCCGAGTCCGGTCCCCTTTCCGCTTTCTTTGGTGGTAAAATAAGGCTCAAAAATTCGGTTTAGCACTTGTTCATCAATTCCTTCCCCTGTGTCAGAAACCTTTAAGCTGATTCCTTGAAGGATCTCTGAATCCGCCAAGAACCATTCATCCGAGTTGGCGTCCACCGGATTCAATTCAACTATTAACTGGCCACCACTATTTTCCAACGCGTGATAGGCGTTGGTCATCAGGTTCATCAGGATCTGGTGCATCTGAGTTGGATTCCCCAGTATATTCCCACACTCCTTATCCAGTTTGCCTAATACTTCTATGGACCTTGGTAGAGAAGTTTTAATAAAATGGAGTGTTTCTTTGACAATGGCCTGAAGATCAATAACCGCGAAAGCTTGTTTACCAGGATTGGAAAATGTAAGAATCTCTTGGATGAGCTGTCGCGCGCGATTCGCGGAGCTGTTGATTTGGTCAAGGTAACCGACTATCTTTGGATTGTCTTGTACCTGTCTTTTTGCCAATCTGGCGTACCCCATGATCGGGTGTAGAATATTATTAAAGTCATGGGCAATGCCACCCGCTAGCGCTCCAATAGCCTCCAATTTCTGCAAATGAAGTATCTTTTTTTCAAGTTCCACATGCTCTTCGGCGAGTATCTTCTTTTTAGTGTCATCCCTTAGCACTGCCAATGCCAGGCCAGCCCCTTCCTGTGGTCCGTTGAATGTTGATATTTTCAGGTTTATATCCAGAACACTGCCATCCAGGCAGATTAGTTTCAGTTCTGCGTTTTCTATTTTTCCTGTTTCAGTCAATTTTGGTAAAAGTTCATTTATAAATCGGTCAGTGCTTTCTTCATCTAAAAGCCTTGTGAAAGACTGCTCAATAACCTGATTATCTGAATAGCCTGTTAATCGCTCCAAGGCATGATTGTACTCGACGATCGTCCCGGTGGAAATGTCAATCGAAAGATAGATGTCAGGAGAAAAATGGTACAAGTTTCGATATTTTGCTTCGGAGGCCCCTTTTTCTTTCAGGAAGATTTCCATCTCCTCCCGTGCCTGCATCTCAACTGTTTTGTCATCATAAATAGCGACGATTTCTCCTGATGGTAATTTAAGAATATGATTTTCCCGCCAACCCATGATACGATCATCATTATATCTCGTGACGGGATGAGACTCAGATTCTCCTGTCCTCCAGACCCTTTGAAACACGTCCAACAGACCCATATTTTTGACCCCCGGAAAAACCGAGAGTACATTTTTATCTATCAGATCTTCTCGTTTTACATTATCTATCATCTCTCCAGCCTTGTTGATGTCACTGAATATGAAATCGGTTCCATCATTATTTATCGCACGGTAGAATACTACCCCACTGCTCATTCTGTTAAACAGTTCCTGATACTTGGTGCTTAGCAGAAACAATTCTTCTCTGGTTTGGATTCGCTCAACAATTTTGCCTATCCTTTCAGCGATTGCGGACAGCAAACTGTTCTCTTCCGGTATGAACATCTGATTGGTATATTTCTGAGTGACACTCAAGTAACCAATTTCCAAAACTCCGCGGATCTTGCCATTAACCCATATGTCTCGGGATATTTTTTGCGGAACATCCTTCCAGTTGTCTGTTTGGAAGACATCATTATCCAGATTGAGTTTTATCTCGCATAAGTCTGGAAACTGCATAGCTTGTTGTAAGAGGGAAATTGACCCATTTAACATATCCTGGAGGGAGTTTTCAGCTTCTTCAATTAATGAGCTCATCCCATACAGGCAATTCAATTCCTTGACTCTTTTTTTTAAAGCGTTTTCTGTTTCCTTGCGCTTAGTAATATTGATACCGGTGCACAGAAATCCTGAAAACTCACCGTTCTCCGCGAAAAGCGCTTTATTCTTCCATGAAACCCAAATCCGCTTGCCACTTTTAGTGACGTTTTCGTTCTCGTTTTCAATATACTCTTCGGGACTTCTGAAAACATCGTCTATCATTTGTTGTAGATTACGTCCGGTTGATTCAGTTTTGGGTACAAGTGTTTCGACGATACTTTGACCTATCAGTTCCTGCTCGGTGTATTCAAAAAATTCCAGTCCATAATCATTCAGAAACACAATACACTGGTTCGCGTCTAGACGGAGAATGACGCTGTTAGCCAGCTGGGTTAGTCCCCTATATTTCTCTTCACTTTCCCTCAATTGTTTTTCAGCTTTTAAGCGGGCGATTTTTTGTTCCGCCAAATAGAGGGCAATCTTAATGGTTGCTTTTAAATCTGATTCTCTAAAGGGTTTGGTAAGGTATCCAAAAGGTGAGATCTTTTTTACCCGTCTCAGTTTCGCGTCATCAACATGGGATGTGAGAAATATGACCGGAATCCCAAATCGATCTTGAATAGCGCCAGCGGTTTCAATCCCATCCATCTTCCCCTTGATCTGAATATCCATCAAAATCAGATCCGGTTTATCTTTCTCAACGTTCCTTATGGCTTTTTCACCAGAGTCCACAATCGAGGTGGCTTCATATCCCAGATTCTGGAGGCTGCTCTCGATCTCCATGGCGATAATGGCTTCGTCTTCGACTATGAGTATTTTTGCTCTATTCATGAATGATCTTTGAAATGGGTTAGACCCTGTCTTTGTTTTCTATTTTGGGCAGTGAATTGTTCCTTTCAATCACAACAAATCTGAATAACTTTTCTGGCAATGGCCTGCAAGGGTAGGATATGATCCACTCCACCGGCTTTAACGGCTTCGTTGGGCATGCCAAACACCACACACGTCGCTTCGTCCTGGGCAATCGTCATCGCCCCGGTCTCTTTCATCTCTGCCATCCCTTTAGCACCATCATCCCCCATACCGGTTAAAATGACACCACAGGCATTTTAACCGGCATAGCGCGAGGATGATCGGAACAACACATCAACTGATGGGCGATGGCGGCTTACCAGGGGACCATCCTTAACTTCAACAAAATAACGGGCACTACTTCGTTTGAGTAACGTGTGTTTGTTTCCTGGCGCTATCAGGACATGCCCCGGAATAACAGAATCGTTATTGGCCGCTTCTTTTACGGTTACCTGGCAACCCATTGAGGCGTTCCGCAAAGGCGGACGTAAAATTCTCCGGCATATGTTGGACGACCACAACTCCCGGGGAGTTGTAAGGAAGTGCTTCAAGAAACACCCGCAGGGCTTCTGTCCCTCCTGTTGAGGCTCCAACCACTATAATTTTTTCTGTTGTCTGAACCATGGCTTTTTTATCAGCCTTTGGTAAAATCACGTCCGCCGTCAATTTTTTAGCTGGAACAGTGAATTCTTTTTTAGATGTAAGGTTTTTTTTCTTTGTTATGGCTGCCGCTTTTACCGCATCACAGATTAAAACGGTTGATTCTTCTAAAAACTGCTTCGTCCCCACATTCGGTTTGTGAATGATCTCAACGGCTCCGTACTCAAGTGCCTTCATGGCGGTTTCAGATCCTTTACCGGTGAGGCTTGAACAAATAACCACTGGAATCGGGTGCTGACTCATGATCTTTTGCAGAAAAGTTATCCCATCCATCCGGGGCATTTCCACATCCAGCGTGATGACGTCAGGAATGGTCGTTCTCATTTTACTGGCAGCCACATATGGATCAGAAGCTGTTCCAACGACTTCAATATCCGGATCACTTACTAGAATCTTTTCCAAGGTTTGTCTCACAATAGCAGAATCGTCGACGATTAAAACCTTTATTTTGCTCATGGGTTTCACTTTAAATTGAAAAACATTCAAATCTTTTGATAAATGGTTGGCGCTACAGATTTTAGGGGCAAATTCATTCCTTGTGTTGATTCAGAATGCCCTTGAAAGAAATATCCTCCTTTTTTCAAGCAGTGACATAACTTATTCAGTATTGCCTCCTGAGTGGGTTTGTCGAAATAAATCAAAACGTTTCTAAAAAAGATGATGTCCATAGATTGTTTCAAGCCATAATCTCTATCCATGAAATTGAGTCTTTCAAATCGCACTGTCCGCCTTAATTCAGGAGCGACTTTAACGATAGGATTGTTTCTATCCTTATTTTTGAGAAAGTATTTTTGTTTGAGGGTGATGGGAATCGGCTCCGTAGATACCTCTTTGTAGACCGCTGTCTTGGCCACCTGAAGTACTTCAGGAGAAACATCAGTCGCTAGAACAGAAAACTTCAACCCTAAATCCGGCTTTGTTTGCACAAATTCATTTAACACGATAGCCAATGTATAAGGTTCTTCTCCGGTCGAACAACCTGCACTCCAAGCTGTTAAATTTCTGTTACTCCCCCCGTTTTCCAGCAGGATTGGCAGGGCTTTGGTCACCAGGAAATTGAAGTGTTCGGATTCTCTGAAAAAATCCGTTTTATTGGTTGTTATTTGACTGATAAAATGAGGTACTTCATCCCTTTGGCCTTCAGAGCTGAATAAATAATCGCAGTACTCTTTAAAAGTGCCTATACCCAGTCTCTTCAGCCGTTTTTGCAACCTCGATTCAATAAGGATTTTTTTCGCTGGTGGCATCTTAATCCCAAATTCGGTATGGATAAAGCTGCTCAAACGCAGAAATTCTTTTTGGGTTAAGGGAACGTTACCGATCAATGCATTCATTTTTTACCAAAGTTTAATATATGTCTCGTTTGTTTGTTTTTTAAGGGTGTTATCCCAATGTGTTTTGTCTCGTTTTGCTAAATCGGAAGTCCTCATTTTTGCTATTTTTTTAACATAAACTGAGTAATCACCTCCATAAAAACGGATTGATCTGCCCCAATCACCTCCCAGATCAGAGGATATCAAAGGAATCTTTTCTGTTTTTAAAAACTCTCGGATAAATCGAACATTAATGTCTCCGACCGTTAAAAAGTTGCCCTTCTCCATTGATGAACTCAATACGTTCCCGCCTCCGAAAGCTTTTGCCTTAATATGGTTCCGATTTGCCCCAAGTTCCAGCATCTTGTTGATGACCAGCTCCATAGCATGTACCCCGTATCTGCCGGCATCTGAAAGACAAAGAGGTTCCTTGTTGTTGTAAATTTCACTGCTCAACAGAAAGTGGTTCATTCCCATCACCTTGTTAACGGGGTCGTACAGACATCCCGAAACGCAGGAGCCCAGCAGCGTTACTATGACCGCGTCTTGGTCAGTCACAAAGTGATCTCCAGGGTTCAGCGTTATCCGTTTTCTGGTTCTTAAGTTCTCAATTCTCATTTGTAACAATAGACCGGGTCAGCGCGCTTTCTGTTTTTTTTAACATCTAAGAATCCGCTAGCATGTGGAGCAGATTCTTAGTAGAGAATCGTTACCAAAGAAGATCAATTCTCTCAAATGGTCACATTCCACTCTGTTCATGGAAGACAGGTGGGCAATGACATTTCGGTACCGCTTCACCACGACGCCCAGTTTTTCTGAGAATAGGAAAGGTGTTCCCTTAAGGTTATCAGAAAACAACCCATCGATGAACTCCCTGAATTCCTGTAGGTTATAACTGTTTTTCAAACTCTGTTTGAGGGCAAAATGAAATTGCCCCAAAGTTAGAGAATTTATACTCGGATAGTTTTTTTCATCTACAACCATAGAGAGATAACTGGAATATGTTGGTTTGTTATTCCTTTCCCCTGTCTGGTCATTTTTTAAAAACTGTTCTTTGCGATCTATAACGTACTCACCAAATGGGGCGGTGAATTTTTTATTTATTTCCAACTCTAACGCTTTACAATATTCCAGGCCAATCATGCTGAAATCTTTGATACCATCACTTTTTGAAAAAATGGAAAATGTATGCTCAGCGGTCACCACATAAAACTTTGTTTGCCTTGAAAGAGATTGCCATAGGTCCAGTTCCACAGTGTTTTTAATGTTTTCCACCGTTTGCTGAAAGGATAACTGCTCGATCTTCAGCTCAGACTCAAACAACTCATCCGATAAATTAACAAAGATGACTGGATCTACCTCATTTTCTCTTTTTAGTTCTGCTTTCTCCTTTTCTATTTCAACAATTATTTCCTGATAATTCTTTTTAACAACAGAAATCCGATTATCCAATTCTTTAGATTTAAGCCGGATATTCTGTTTAACGTGGCTGACGGTATGTTTTGTCCTGGATTTGAGAATAGCGATATTGGTTTTATGCAGGTGAATTTCAGCTAGCAGTTTTTTGATTTGTTCCTGCTGACTATCAAGAGCTTCTTGCTTCTTTTGTTCTTTATCTCGTTGAGCGTTGAAGAACCTGACAAACTCTTTTTCATAAAGTGTTTTTAAATTCTTCTTCAGCCTCCTGTCATCAACCTGAAACTCAAGAGCGTGTTCCAACAGGCGATACGCTTTTTTTTTCTGATATCTTCTTAAGGCAATGAGGCCAAGATACATATAGGCTTCAGAGCATTTTTGATCAATCGCGATCGCCTTTTTGAAAAAACGGCTCCCGGATCTGGGGAACCTTAACAGAAAAACTCCGGCAAGAAGTAAAATCATGCAGAATGTTAATAAAAACAGTAGCAACGGATTATAGATCAGAAAAATATCGTGAAGCCCGATTTTATATAGAAATAAAGCAAAAAAACAAAAGATCAGGACGGTCGGAACAAATATATTGCGGAGGATAAAACTATGCCTGACAATGCGATTTGTCATAGCTACTCTGTCTTCATATAGACCGCCCAGTTTTACCCATTCTTCGGGGTTACTTGGATTGATCTTTAATGACTTTTTCTGCTTCGCTATGATTGGGTTGAAATGCGATGGATCAGAAAGCTCGTTTTTATTCGAATGTTCTTCATCTTTTATAACCATAATTCGAGATTTCATAAGGGTTGCACCCAGGCACAGTATTGATGAAAAACATCGGTTTTTCTTTTTCCAGGATTACGCAACCACAAAAATGGAAATCTGAATAGCAAATCTGAATGAGTGTCCTTTTATTTATAAGTTGAAAGAGGTCAGTTAGCTTTGAATTCTCATCACATATTAAAACACAGAACCCACCAATTTGTATTCTAGTGGAAAA
>Ga0075122_10001467_pt1 | contig 16799 bp, 18 predicted proteins | sample AntAceMetag02UKB_FD_69790 | JGI IMG/M metagenome (GOLD analysis project Ga0075122, IMG submission 69790) | Saline lake microbial communities from Ace Lake, Antarctica - Antarctic Ace Lake Metagenome 02UKB | ecosystem: Environmental > Aquatic > Non-marine Saline and Alkaline > Saline | place... | reverse complement strand
TTTCTTTAATTAAGTCCGGGGCTGTTTTCTTGCGATTTCAGCCCCTACTTGGAAACAAAAAATCGCAATCACTTACAACATCTACAATTTAACCAAAATCAAGATGTACAAAAAAATCGCTCAGATCGTTGGACTGGTAACAGTTTGCCTACTGGCAATAATGGCTCTAGGCTTTAGTGCCTACGGATTAGTGCAGTCTACATCAGTAATGAAAACATTAAATTATCAAGCTGGTTATCAGCAAGCTATCAACGACATAGCCGCAAACTACACATGCCAGGCAAAACAGGTCGCTCAACCAATAGAACAACCCGTAACCCCGATTGAAAATGAGTAAAACTAATTTAGTAGCAATATTAGGAGTATTAGGAATTGTTGGCGCTAGTATAATATCTTTTATTGGTCAGGAAGATTTATTAGAAGATAAAATAGTAAATGATGTTTGTGTTGATGCTGAAGGTAAAAAAATGGTTGCTGCTGAAGAACTTATCTTGAGGGAATACAAAGAAGGGAAAGTGGTCAATACTGCTAAAATATGTTTCAAGGAGGACGTAGATTACAAAATTTTCAAGGATGGCAAGATCAAGGAGTACGAAGACAAAACACCAGAAGAAAGAGCTAAATGGGTTCTAACAGGAGAAGGTCGAGTAATTGGGGATATTCTCACACATGAAACAGGAAAATTACCTGATGGACTTATACAGTTTCAGCTAGAAGCTGAAGATGATATTGTCCTTAAATATATAGAAGCAATTACAAGTAACCAGTAAAATATGAAAATCACATGGAAACAGTTATTGAAAAGTAAGACCCTATGGGCTTCGCTAGCAGCCGTTTGTACTGGAATCGGAGCGTTACTTACAGGAGATGCTACCCTCCAGGAATTTTCTATGACTGCGTTGGGTCTAGTTTTCGGTCTGCTTAGATTTGTAACAGACAAACCATTAACAGATAAATAGTATGTCTGAATTTATAAGCAAACACGGGATAAAAATACAAGTTAGTGTTCTGATTGGATTGATTGTTTTCGTGGTTACGGTTGCTCTTTCGGCTGGTGGATTGATAAGGGATGTCTCTGTAAATACAGAAGCCCTTGCAAGACATGAGGTAAAAGTTGAAAAGATCCCTGTAATGCAAAACGATATAAGCACGATAAAGGATGATTTGGGAGAAATTAAGGATGACATAAAAATAATACTTAAAACAAAATGATATGACAGGAGCAGAATTAAATACACTTATAAACCTTAAGTGTAGCACAAATGATACTACATTTACTCTAGCAGAAAAGCTAGCTTTGGTGAATATATTCAAGGACGAGATTTCTTCAATGATCGTTGAAAGCAATCCAGAGTTCTTTCTTGTTCCTTCTACGTTTGATCTATTAGCAGACCAGAGAGAGTACGCTATTGGGGATGATATGCTTAACAGAATACGAAAAGTTGAGATTAAGTTCGCTGATGCTGATGCACGCCAACCATCAAGAGGTATTAAGGATTGGCTAGGCTCAGAAACAGAGAGTGAGATTATTAAGTCTTTCGCTAATGGTCAGGGGGAATTTGCGCACACTATAAGGCGTAGGGCTTTGTTTATCCTATCAGGAACTATCGTTGACGTAACAGATGGAGGCCGAATATGGGCAAATATATTTCCTGCAAACTTAGCGAATCTTACTGGCATTGTTGGATTGGAAGTAGACCCATCCACAACTTCATTTGGATTCCCTAGACAGTTCCACGAGTTACTAGCAAGGATTGTTGCGATTGAATACAAGTCTGCTAACAAGATGAAGCTGTCTCAAAAAGACATAAAGTACGATTACGACCTGAAGACACAACTAGACGCTATTTCTAAACCAGATGATTCGGGTGAAGTTATAGGTAATTTACCACCAGGGGAGGACATGTGGAATAACGGATTCGGACTATGACAAAAACACTAGAAAACAAGGAGGCGTTACCTACTAATTCACAAACGAAGGAAGCGTTAAACGCAAACACTCAAACTAAAGAAGAACTCCCAGCTAATGCACAAACTAAAGAACCCCTAGCAGCATGAGTATTATATGGAATGGAAATTTTGGAGGTCAATCAGATAGCAAATTTAGCGGTATAGCTGGAAGTTTTGCTGAATGTGTTGCGGTGGATGGTCATTCTATCCCTGGAGTATTAACGGTATACCAGAAGTTGGCGAAGAATAGCGGAGCTACGGTAACAGAATTTTGCAAAGTAGCGATAGCAGTATCAAACGGATATACATTCTGGTTTAGTTCGACAAGTGGTAAAATATGGGCTAGGAGCTCAGGAGGTAGCTGGACACTTGCATATACCACCGCACCTGCTGCGGGAGCTGCTGGATGCCTTGGAGCGTTAGAATTTAACGGTTATATCTACTGGGCGACTCAGAGTAGACTACACAGAATCGCTATTGGAAGTGCGGATGGAGCTTGGGCTGGTGAGGATTTAGATTGGGCAACATTTGGCGTTACTGATGATTTGTTTCATCCTATGGCTTTGCAATACAGTTTAACAGGGAGACACTTATTTATAGGAGATGGCAACCAGGTTGCAGAAGTAAATAACGCTGGTACGTTTGATGCGAATGTTTTAGATCTGAATACTCCTTATAGAATTAAATCAATGGCCCCTTATGATATAGATTTATTACTTGGAACTTATGTTGCTGATACTGTTAATGAAACTCAGATAATCAGATGGGATACTATTTCTCCATCATGGAATACTTCTGATCCTATTAAAGAGAATGGGATAAATGCTTTCATAAGTGATGATAATTATATGTATGTGAATGCTGGGAAGGCTGGGAATTTATATTATTATGACGGACAGTATTTGATTCCGTTCAAGAAAATACCAGGAGCTTATTCGTCTACGAAATATGGTGAAGTGCATCCAGGTTCAGTTGCTAACTTACAGGGAATACCTGTGTTTGGATTCTCGAATGGTTTAGGCAACCCAGCTAAACAGGGGGTTTATTCGCTCGGTTCTTATTCAAGAGATTATAGAAAAGTTATGGACCTGTCCTATCCTATCTCTCAAGGTAAGGTTGAAGGCGTTCAGGTAGGAGCTGTTTTGGTAGCAGGGTTTGATATATTTGCAGCGTGGGAATGTGCGATAACAGCCACTATGACTATTGCAAATCCGTGTGTTGTTACTTTGGCTGCTCATGGACTATCAGATGGAACATCAGTTGTATTTACAACTACTGGAGCATTGCCAACAGGTATCACAGCGGGCACGGCTTACTTTGCTAAATCAACTGGAACTAACACATTTAATTTATATGATACTGCTGCTCATGCTGTTACAGGTGGGGCTACTGGTAGAGTAACAACAACAGGTACGCAATCTGGTGTTCATACGATAACTTTTTCAATGGTAGACAAGATAGACTACTCGAATAAATATGCGTCTGCTTACGTTGAGACTATGATGTTAAAACAGAAGAGTAGGGGTGTAGCAAAAACACTTCGTAAAGTTTCTGCATATTATAATTCTTTGCCAGCTAGTACCGGGGCGACGTTTTATTATTCGATAAATGGAGCTGCGTATGTTGCGATGACTTCTGTTACAAATTCTAAATTAAATGAAATCTATGCAAAATTAACTTCTGGGGATATTGGAAGCCTACAGATTAAAATGGCTTTCACCGTTTCTAGTAATGATGCACCTGTCATTGAAGCAATTGGCGTAGATTTTTAACAACAAACTATGCCGATTATAAATTATCAGCCATTACCCGAACTTCCAGGGCGTATACCAGACGCTCAGTCTTTATCTAGTGAGGTTCGTAAAAGCTCTAATACGGTTGGTTACAATGGGGTTCCTGGGAAAAGGGAATATTCGGTTGCTTCAACAAAAGAAATTTTAAAGACTATAGGTATAGTTGCTAGACCGCGTGCGTTAGAATCGAATAATTTCACAAGCGGTTCTGCTGGTTGGCAGATATTGGCTGATGGTAGTGTTGAGTTTAATGCAGGTATATTTAGAGGAGCATTGATAGCTGGAGAAATTCATATACCAGATCGAGATACTACAGCAAATTCGTTTCATACTTCGAGTGCAGGTTTATCTTGGTGGGGTGCGACTGAAACTAATGTTGCAACTGCTCCTGTTAGAATAAATCCTACAGGTGAAATGACACTTGGAAGTCCTGCTGGAACTCACTTGCAATTATCAGGGCCGAATACAAGGATCAGGTCGAGTAATTACGTGGCAGGTGTTTCGGGTTTTAATATCGACAGCAACTTAGTTGAAGCACAGAATATAATCGCAAGAGGAATTCTCAAGGGGAGTACGTTTCAATATGACGTAATCAGTGCAGTAGGCGGGCAGTTGCTTGTGAGTAATGCTGATTCGCTGGATGATGATATGACTGCTCTTGACGCAGATAATCTTGTCACGAAAAACACCACGACATTTGCACTAAACGATATTCTTCAAATAAGGGCTGTTACGGATGCTGGAATCGAAGAAGAGTATTTCAGGGTGACTGATGCTACTGGAGCTCCTACATACGTTGTTACAAGAGATTTAGCTACTACCTACGCTGCGGATGATAACCCAACGTGGGGTAAGGGAACGACTGTTGTAAAAGTTGGTTCAAGTAATGGAGTTGCAGCTTATTCAGGAGGTTGGTTACGATTGCTCGGAGAGGGAACGAATAGCCCACATTATTCGGTCTTTGCCCGAACAGGCGTTGCTTATAATGCTTATAGCGAAGTATCTCGACTTGGTAATTTGAATGGAGTTGGAGGGAATGTAGCGGATACTTACGGAATATTTGCCGGTAATTATGCTTCGAATAAATACTTTATGTACGATAGTGTAAGTGGGAATATAATTGTGAATGGACGATTGAATGGTTTGTTTGGATTTGGTGGTAGTGGAGAGGATGGAGCTTTGACGATTGGAGCAGGGGCAACAACAACATTAAATTTAGGACAGATTTATAATTTCAGTTCAATATCTATAAATGCTACTGGTACTTTGGCATTTACAGGTTCAGGGCATGGAGCGATTTTAAATTGTTCAGGAACTTGCGTAATTGCAGGAACGATTGAACTTAGGAATATGGAAGATGATAAGACATCTGTCGCAACAACAAGAGATAATTTAGAAACTGGAACTGGTCAAGCTACCGTACCTGTCGGTGAAGGTGGAGCTGGAGGAACTTCTAGTGGTGGTGCTGGTGGGAATGGTGGAACTTCTTCAACGGCAAGTGGAACGCCTGGTGCTGGTGGAGCTGCTGGTGTAGGAGTAAGTGGAGCTGGTACTGCTGGTTCTGGAGGTGATTCTTCTGTAGGAGGAGGGGCAGGTGGTGGCGGAAACGCTACTGTAGCCGCAGGGGGGTCTACGGCTGGTGGAACAACTGCAACCGCGAATGGTGCGAATGGTGGTAATGGTGAAGCTGCTGGATTTAATGGTGCAGGTGGTGGTGCAGGGGCAGGTGGTGGTGGATGGAATACTGGAAATGGTGGAACTGGCGGCGTTGGAGGTAATTATGGTGGAGGAGCTGCTGTAACTGGAGGACGTGGAGGCGATGGTGGTAATAGTGGGGCGAATGGTGGAAATGGAGGCGTTGGGGGTTTATCAGGTGCTAGTGGGGCTGTCTCTGGTACTATTGGTGGAGATGGGGGGCATGGGTATACAAATGGAGGTGTTGGAGGGGTTGGTGGTACAACTAATCAAGCAGGAACTGCTGCGGCTGGAGGACGTGGAGGCGATGGGCTACATGGAACTGGAGGTAATGGTGGAATTGGAGGACAGGGTCAAGGAGCGTTTGGCGAAAACGGAGGAAACGGAGGACGTGGAGGCGATGGTACAACTGGAGGTATAGGAGGTACAGGCGGGGCTAAAGCCCCCGCAGGTGGTACGGGGGGAACAGGAGGGGCTGGAGGTGACGGAGTTACAGGTTCAACTTGTTTGGCATTATATGTAGCAGGTACGATGAATTTAAATGGAATGACTGTAAATGCTCAACAAGGTACTGGAGGAGCTGGTGGAACTGGAGGCAATGCGAATGGAGATGGTGGTGATGGTGGTGACGGTGGTGACGGACCTGATATAATAATGTTAAGCATAGGAGCGTTAAGCGGAACTTATACTGTAAATAATTCAGGAGGCACAGCAGGATCAGGAGGTGCTAAGAACGGAACTGGTTCTAATGGTTCTAGTGGTGCTGATGGAGTTGATGGACAACAAATAATTACTCAATTACTACAAGCCTAATATGAAAGTTTTTTATAATCCAAAAACATTAAAGGTGATGGGAATGAGCGAAGAGGTCAGCATGGATTTCCCTTACTTGGAAATGACTGAACAATATCATGCTACGAATAATATCAAGGTGGTGGAGAAGAAAGGTAAACTAGAGCTAGAAATAACAAAGACCGTACTAAAGAAATCGAATATACCTGAGAGGATGACTACACAATCTAGGAAGAGAGCAGACGCAGAGGTCTTGAAGAAGAAAATAAAAGAAGGTGATCTCACTTTAAGAGATCTAACTCAATATGTAATCAAATATATCTAACAATATAATTATGGCAATATTAAAAAATCCAACAACAGAAGATGAACAAATAAAGTTCGTCATGTCTACTAGGGGTACAAGTTACGCTGGAGCTAAAAAGGTTTTACAATCTATTCCTTTTGCAGAAGAGTACGCAAGTACCTCACAAGGCTTTGAAAGAAGTTTTGCTAAAGGAATGGAGAGGTCTCTTGGGCAACTTTCTAATGCTTTAAATCCAGCCAACAAAGGAGGTGTACAAGTTCCAGATCAAGCACAACTAGAGAAAATGAGAAAGGATATAATAGGGTATATAAAAGGAAACGAAGTCTACGAAAAGAAAGCAGGATGGAGCGAGAATGTATTTTCTTCTGAATATTGGGATAGAAAGAATGCAGCGATAGCGAGTGCGGCTTCTATGTTCGGAGATGACTTTGTAAAGGAGATAGGAGGATTCTACCCAGGAGGAAGCAAGAGCGAATATAAAACTGATTATATAGGACAGGCAACTGGTCAGTCACAGCCGCAGACTTTTAAGACTGGTAGTGATGGTAAAGTTCAAGCAGGGGAAATAACCCCGGTACAATCTGGCGTATCAGTCCAAAGCATAAACGGATTCTATATGGTCGTTACTGCTGATGGTAAGAAGGTGAGGGCTCAAAGCGCAGAGGGTACGAAACTCTTAGAAGGGGCAGGAATGGGAACATCTTACAATGAGATTGCTGCGGCTGCTGGAGGGAATACAACAACTGACATAGAAGCGAATCGTTTATTTCAGGGGATTAAGGCTGGTAAGATACAACCAGGTCAAGATAATCCTGAATGGACCGCTTTGTATAAAGGTGGTAAGGCTACAGAAGCACAGAAGAAAGCTTATGGTATGTGGGAAAGTTATTTAAAAACACAACAAGGTGGAGATGAAGCTATGGTAGCTCCAGAAGAAGAAAAAAAAACAATAGACGTTGACGCAAATAAGGCACAGGAAGACGAATTAGATTTAATTAAAAGCGAAACTGATAAGGTAGATTTGTCTCAATCAGAAAGTCTTACAAAAAAACTACTTGAACTCTTAGAAGATGGGCCTGACGTGGAAGGATTGGATTATTCTGCTGAAGAAACTCTATTTGAAACAAGGGAAGAGTTAGGAGTAGATGAATTAGAAACTTCACTAAATCAAGCAGATGCACAGGTAGAGGCACTTGATTCGGCTTTCATGTCTACCGTAGAAGGAACCGAGCAACAAAGAGCTCCTATGGGGTCTATAAGAAGGAATCTGTCGGAAACCGAGTTGCAGTACAATAGACAAAGAAGAGAGCTTGTTGACGCAAGAAACGCTATAGCGGATCAGTTGAACACTAAATATAGTTTGGTTGAGACTTTAATGAATGCGAGGTCTACGGATTACGCAAACGCCACTAAGGAATACAACGATAGATTTAACAGATCTATGCAGCTTATAGGTTTACTCGATGAGGAAGCAGACGAGGCTCAAGCGATGGCTAGTGCTAATTTTAGTTTATTTGCAGAAGTAAACTCAGGAACTCCGTTTGAACAGTTGAGCGTGAGTGACCAGGTTTTATTTACTAAACTGGCTGCTGGTGCTGGGATTCCTGCTAGTATTGCGGAAGCCATGTTGTTGCAATCTGAATTTGCGGACATAGAGCACAGTTCGAAAAGACAAGAAGCGAATGGTGACACTTATCTGGATGTAATGACAAGAGATAAAGAAACAGGTAAATTCGAAGTAGAAAGTATTTATCTTGGGAAGAGTAAGGTTACTGGAAGCGGAGGAAGTGGTCCATACACTCCAGGTACAGATGAAGAAGCTACACCTGATTGGTTGCAAAGTTTAGTAGATGAATATGGCAATAATGAGATAAACGAGGCTAGGGTTAAAAGTGAGATTGGGGCTCAAACATCCAAGACTACCGAATACGATTATTACTTGAAACAGTTCTACAGTCTAATAGGATCGCGACAGCAATTCGGAACAGAAGATATACCTGGGGCTGGTGGTATATTGAAAGATATTGGATTGGATTTTGATTTTGAAGGTAAGAGTCCAGAGGAGAAAAGGAAGGCTATTGAGGGAGGAGGTTCGGCTGAAAGTGAAATAAGTAACTGGTAATAAATAACTAATAATAATATGTCAATAACAGATTTTTTACAAAAGAACGGGTTTGTCCCACAGAAAAAACAGAAAGAGGAAGAAGAGGAAAAAAAGAATCCTACTTTAAATTTCATACTTCAGAATGTCGAAAAGGTTAAGCAACAACAAATAGAAAAACAGGCTGCTATAGAATCTAGTCCTGGAGTACAGTTTGATCCAGGTTTACAGTCGAAGATGGTTGATAATCGTTTGGTTCCGAAATTCAAGGATACAGAGTTATCATCTGTTGGATCAAGACCTATAGATAAACTGATGAAGATTAGTCCAGAAGCACAACAGGTTGTTGATGATTCTTTTGCTGAATACGCAAGAAAGGCTACGGAGTTCTCAGAAGATCCGACTGTATGGGGAGCGTTGGGGACACTACCAGCGACATTAGGATTACTATTCACTCCAATATCAGCAGCCTTCAAGGAAGCAGAGCAAGTTCCTGTCCTTGGGTTAGCACCTCAAGGAGTAAGTTACCTCTTGGAAAAGAAAAACGAAGTCATTCATGGGATACTTGGAAAGGTGAAAGAGAACACGCCTTCATTAGCACCAGTTATAGATAACTTCTTAGAACCATCTTTTGCAATGGCGACAGACTATGGTGTGTTCAAAGGATTAGAACTAACCTATGGAATCGGAAAGGTAGTAGGAAACAAGATTAGATATAAAGAGATGGAGTTTACTATCCCTGAGTTAGAACTTGTAAAAACCAAGGTTGGAAGTGGAGAGACCTTGAGCGTGAAAGAACAGGTTATGTCTGAGTATGTTAAATATGCTAATGAGAAATTAGGAGTTAATCCAGACGCTTTAATTGAAACAATGAAGAAGAGTGGCAAAGATCCAAGTGTGAAGGTCGGAGTCAAGAAAAGCTATTTGAAAGAATTGAAATCTAAAACTGCGAATATGTGGAAAGAGATGACGGGGGTGGAATTACCAGAGGTTTACGACCTAGCTTTAAGCGATCCGGTTATAGCACCTCAAATAAACAGTCAAATAACACAGGCATTCAGTCTGTTTAAAGAATCAAGATTAGCTGGATATGATAAAGGGATCACTCCCGAAGGCAGACCAGGTATTGAGAAACCTACTGCTTTACCAGACCCTCTAACAATAGAAGCCCGCAAGTACAAGAGTGCGGAGGAGTTTGTGGAAGGAAAAATTGACACAGAAGATGTTGTCACTCCTAAATGGTTGAAAAAGAATGGATCAGAAATAAATTTACACCAAGCACAAAAAGTTTTTTACATGGAAGGAGATGATGTACGAGTTGTTCCTATAAATACTTTAATAGTAGAAGCAGGTGGTCTTGTGCCAGATGCTATCGGAGAACCTATAAAAACCTTATCACAATTTGAAGGTTACGCTAGTGCCGATTCATTCTTTGTTTATAAAGCAAGCGACCTTAAATCCCAACTAACCGACATCTGGAACAAAGCAAAACTTCCTACTGAAACTTTACCAGGTAAATTTGCTAACCTAGAAGGGCCAGAAGGGAAGTTAGAGGCAAGGTTAAGAGAAAAAGGAAGGAAGGTTGCAGAAAAGACAGTAGAGCTTGAGGTCATAGATGAAAGGTTAAAAGGGTTTGTAAGAGAAGACTTAAACGCTATCCGAAAATTAAGTAGGAGTTTAGAAAAGACAGAAGGAGATGTTGAAACTTTAAGAAAAGAATCCCCTGAGTTTGTGAACACCACCCTGGAAATGGTAAGCGAGAAACTCAAGGTAGATGAATCTAAAGCTTTGGAGTTTGTGAAAGATGTTCCCACAAGAGGGCAGATCAGGGAGTTGAAGAAAGCGAGGAGGCTTACTGCTACGGAAGCAAATAAGCTCAAGAGAAGAATTGAAAGATTGCAACCCATAAGGAATAGAATTGAAAAACAGAAAGCACAGCAAAAGGTTAAAGCAGATATTATTCAGTACGCAAAGGATATTCCTTTAAGAGAAAGAGGAAAACTTTTGGCTACGATAAAAAACGCAAAAACTCAGAAGGATCTAAACAACGCTGTTGATAGAATTGGGGAATTGCAGGAGTTTTCTGAGAAGAAAGACCTAAGAACTAAGATAGGAAAAGCATTGAAAAAATATGCCGCAAAGAAAAAAGATAAAGGAAAAACATCAGTAAAATTTGAATTGATAAGGAACGGGTACAAAGAAATATTAAACAATACACAGAAAGAAAACGTAAAGCTTGAATCTGATTTGGCTGATAGGTTGGAAGGTGTGGACGAAAAGAATCCTATCATAGCTCAAGACCTGGTTACTTATGCGATTTTGACTGAAAATAACAAGGGGCTCAAGGATATGGATAGTAAAGAGTTGAAAACTATTCTATCGAGAATTGAGGAGAAACAAGGTGCTGGAAGGAATAGTTTCTTGTTAGACCAAGTGAACAGGGCAATGAAGATCACTAGCGATATTGAAGATTCTGTTGAAAATATGATGTCAGCAAAAGCTGGGGGAGAATCTGCTACCCTTGTTAATAGGAAGAAAAATGGATTAGTAAACCTTATGAATACGATGGATGTTTTCGATAGAGGATATGCTCAAATAATGAGTATGCTTGATAGCGTAAGAGGTGGAAAGTTTTTTAGGAAAGTTTTGTATAGACCAATTCAAAAAGCGAATGAAGTATTCTTCGAGATGGAAGCTAAGTATACAGATAAGGACCAGAAGAAATTCAGGGAAATATTCTCACTAGACGAAAAGAAAGTACCATTCAAGGGATTCTTAACAGATAAGGCTACGAGAAAATTCACTAAACAGAAGTATATAGGTGCATTAAATATGTGGTTGTCTCAAGGAGAAATGGTTGACCTATATCTTTCTAGCACAATGAATCAAAACAGAAAGGCTCTTATGGAGAACGGTATGTATGTTGGTGGGAAGAATCCTAAAACAAGAGTAATTAAATTTACTCCTGGAATGTTATCCGTACTAGAATCTAAAATGTCACCTGAAGCTAAAAAGATGGCTGATTATATTCTTGAACAAGTGCAAGATCCTGATTTTACTCAGGAGATGGTTGATGCTTACGAAGCTAAATACAACAAACCATTCCCTTTTGTTGATGATGGTTACTGGCCTATGAATAGAAGATACATGGGAACAAAAGAAAAAGGAGTTGATCTACTATCCCCGGACCAAGAGTATAAAACTGTTTTATCTCCCAAGGCTTTCAAGCAGAGAATAGAGAATAGTAATCCGTTATTAATTAGAGATGCTTTTACTAAATTCTTTAACTGGAGAAATGATATTGCTAGGTTTGTATCTTATGACAAATCTTTTACCGATATTAGTTCTGTTATAAATAGTAAGGATTTCAAGAGTGAATTCATAGAACAATTTGGATCGAGCTCATATAGACAACTAGTTGATGGGTTTAATTTCACCGTTAATAATGGCCAGGCTTATTCAGATGCTTTCGCTAAAGGAGTTAATTATATAAAGCAAGTAATGTCTGTTTCATTCATAGGTGGAAAAATCAGGAATGTACTATCGCAAGGATCGTCTGCATTAGCTGGGTTTGCTGAGGTTCCTGTTAAAGATTTTAATGCTGGTTTAGCAAAGGCTATTCTTAATCCTAAGAAAGCGTATGAGAAAATGTCCGAAAGTCCATTGATCAAATATAGGCATAAAAAAGCAGGATTTAGTAAGGGTATGATGGAACAAGAAACGACAGCTTATAAAAAACAAGGCGTAGACGTTGCGGAACTGGCTATGTATTTTACTAGGGTTGGTGATATGACAGGTGTGGTTGGTGCTGGGTATGCTGTTTACGATGCAAAACTTAAGGAATACGGCAAGAATTACAGTAGCTCAGAAGCAGATAGAATGGCGTTAGATGATGCTGTTGAGTTTGTATTGTCTACACAGCAATCAGCTTTGCCAGAGTATTCAAACTGGATTAAAAGAGCTCATCCGTTAATTAGAACGGCTGGGGCATTCCAGCAAGCTCAGTCTATGTATAGAGCAAAATACTTTGATTCTGTTAGGGAGTGGGGTAATGATCCGAATAAGTGGAGTAAAGAATCAATGACAGATTTAACGAAAAACGTAATAGCTTATCAGTTTGTTTTACCAGGAATGTATGAAGTAAGTCGAGGTAATTGGAATCCGGCTAGTCTGGCTGCTAAAACAATCTTCAGTCCTATAAGTGGATTTATGGGTGTAGGTAAAGTAGTAGAGTATGGAATTATGTACGTCTTTATAATAGCATTATTACCATTGCTAGGAGGCGATGAAGATGATTACGGTCATTTAATGCCATTCTCTCCAAGCTCACTAACGGGAGAAGCATTGTTAATGTTTGAAAAAACAGTTGAGAGTATGGGTGATGTTATTACTGATGAATCTAATCAGACAGACATTCTTAATATTATAGATGGTGCAGCAGCCGTACTGAAGATTCCATCAAAGAATTTGAGAGAAGAATACATGAAGTCTAAAGATGTTTTTACTGGTGATAATAGAACTTTCAAAAGACTACTTCAAACCGAATGGCAATCAAAGCAAGATAATCCTATTCTACAATACAAAGACGATCTTGAATCTAAAAAACAGGATCTTGAAAAAGGTCGTATCACTCAAGAGCAATACAATAAAAGCAATCAATACATTTCCGACCAAATACAAGAAGCAAAAGATAAGATAGCTTTAATAAAAAAAGAGAAACCAAAAGATGTTAATGGCTACTTGAAGAAATTACAAGATGATAAAGTTTTGACTGGAAAACAAGTTCTTCTAATCAAAAGCAAATTATGACTCCTCACTCCGATTAGGTTCGAATGGGGTACCGGCATCAACTTTCATAGATGTTCTGATACCGCAAGACTGTCCAGCAGAACGCAAGATAACACGTAAGGCATCTGCTATTGCACCACCTTTGCCGATAACTTTTCCTCGGTCTTCTTTGTTGACTGAAACAGTATAGAGACTTCCTTGTTCATCATCTTTTCTTTCAATCTCAATATCAGCAGGATGAGAAACAAAACCAGCTATTACTTGTTCTAACCATGAAGACAAATTTTCGATTTCCATATTTACAAGGTTTATATTTAAGTGTATTATATAGTAAGAAGGCTGTTGAATCAACTTAATTTTTAATCCCGTAATATGATTACAAAATTATCTCAGAGAAACGACCTGTGGGCTTCAGATAGAATAGGTAACAGTTACACAACAATCGGCAAGGATGGATGTTTCTTGACTGCTGCTTGTATGTGTCTTGAGAATTTAGAATGGTGTACTTATTCACAAAACAATAAACACGCTATAACTCATGGAAATAAGAAAATATTAAAAGGGTCTGAAGTTGGAGGCTCGAAATTAAATGAATATCAGGTTCGAAGAATGCGATTATTGAAGAAAATTACAAATATAACGAACGAAAAACTTGGCAAGATTTTTAATGTAGCTACAACAGCCGTTGATTCTATTATTAGAAATGAACGTTGGAAACATATAACCATTTAATTATGCTAAAGGCTGATGAGATGCTCTATAAGCCGTTGAAACCCTTGAACCAGGGGCAAACTTCAATGTGTACTGCTTATGCTTTCTTCTCACTATTAGGTGAGTTTCTAGAACAGAAGTACGATTTAAAGGTTGAATTCGATATACCTTTGTACTTTGAAATGATGGAGGCTAACAGGGGTAGAAAGTTAAGGATAAAATACCTTATAGAACGTGCCTCAAAGAAAGGGTATAAAACTACAACTGGAGAATGCGTTAAGATTATAGGTAAAAGAAGCCTACTCCCGACTCAAAGGAATTCTACTCTTAGATTATTACAAGTCAAAGGGCCTATCCTGTTTGGGATAAAGAGATGGTACGGGCATTCTTTAAATAACAAGGTTCTTAAAATGCCAGAAGAAGATTCTAAGTTAAAGAAATCAGGGTATTTAATGTATCTCAATGGATTCTACGAAGATGGATATTACTTCCAGAACTCATACGGGAAAAAACACCAGAAGATACCATTTGAAGTATACGAGTATATTACTAAGTATGCTTTCTCAATATTTGATGTAACAATACAATAATGATTATTTCAGCATTGCAAAACACAGCTTACTACGATCTTAGCTGGACTCAGAAAAGACCAAGGATCACACAGGAGTTCGCAAAGAACCCTGCTATGTATGAACCATTCGGAATGAAGGGGCATTCAGGAATAGATCATGGTGTACCAATCGGAACACCTATCTACGCACCAATGGATGGCACTATAAAGGTCAAGGACTCTCAAGATGGTTATGGACTCCATATTAAGATTAGAAACCCTTACAAGCGATTAGAATGCGTTTTAGGTCATTTGAGTAGAGTTGATCTAAAAACTGGAGCTAAGGTCGTTCAAGGACAACTATTAGGAGTGAGTGGGAATACAGGATATTCCACAGCTCCACATTTACATACAGGTCTCCGTAGTTTGAAAACAGGAGGAAAAGATATATTTAAATGGGAGGTAGAGAATTACCATAACGGATTTTTTGGGTACTGGGATTTCTCTCCTTACATGTTAAATTGGAAGGGAAGTTTAATTAACCATAACCTATAAACATGAAATTTCTAAAATGGCTTCTACAGAAGCTCAATGGTAAGAAAGCTACATTGGTAGCTCTTATTATGACAACAACAGCGTTTCTAGCACTTAAACTAGTAATTGATATGGACACACAAGTCTATATTGATTCAGTAGTTTTAATCCTAGCTGGAACTGCAAATATTGCTAATGCAAGAATGAAATAGTTGATATAAAGTCAATTATATGTTAAGGTCAAATAGTTTCAATAGCGAACTGAGCAATAATTATATACACCAACTAGGCAAAAAGCGGTTCAAATGAAACAAACACTCAAATTCCTGTCTGATACGTTAGATCCGAAAACACGCTCAATCAAGTATTGAGTTAGAGTAGGTTCAACGGTCAGATAGTTTTTTAATACTCGTTCAACATTTCTTCTAAAAGTTTATACCTTTCTTCTACTGCAACGCCTTTCATTATTGGAGAGCTTTTTTTGTATTGCTCTAATTGATTGCAAACCTCCTCGCCTTTAACCTGTCTAATCATTCCTATTAGATGTCTGACCTTTTCTTCGGCTGATCCGCAATGTACCTGAGAATGATGCCAAGCACAAAGTAAAATACCATTATCTGGATGAGTCCTGAGAAAGTAACTGCTTTTCAAAAAGATATGATGAGCGTGCATTTGAGCGTTATCTGAACGGTTTACACATCCAGGTATCTCACAGTTATAACCTGCCCTTGCTCTAACAAGAGGCTTCCATAGATTCTCCTCAATCCATTTAACGAACTTCTTGTCGTTCTTCCTGGTTTTGCTAGATGGTTTCATCATATTTTAAAGTATAATTCCTACCTGGGAGCAGGGTTTGAACCTGCACTTCCAGCTTGTAAGGCCGTCGTGTCTTGCCAATTACACTATCCCAGATAGGAACTATATTTCAAAGGATTCAAACCCAGCCATTGATACGTTCCTAGGACGGACAAGTTAGGCTGGGCTTTCGGCTACAGTATACCATTTGTTAGGTTAATTTTCAAATCTTGCAGCACTTCTCTTCCCAGCTTTTAATCACATCACTCCATGTGGTTTCATCTGGTGTTTTATGAGAACACTCATGCGTTGTTGTGTGTGCCCACGTTCTGATAATAACGAAGTACATCACTCTCCATGGCAGCAAGTAAGCTACACGCCTTGCAATTCGATTTCTAATTAGTTCCTTCATCCTTATTTGGTTAGAAATATATCTTCTAAAAACTTTGCGAATAATTTCTTATCGCTCACATCTTTGCATTTAATTACTTTATCACCTAGCTTCTGTGAACATGAACCCGCTATACCTGTACCTTTAACCTCGTAGATATAATACTCGAGCCAATCTTGCAATCGTTTATTCCCGTTGCTTACGCCTTCAAGATACCCGTCTGTTGCACTGTTACCTTCTACTATCGGGGCGTAACTACTAGGAGCGATTGCTTCTGTGAATTTATCAACAGCCTTTTGTAGCTTATTGTCGTGTTTTTGCCAGAAATCTAGTCTGGTTAAAATGGTCTTGTAGTTCATGCTTACTTGGTTAGATTATTTAAAATAATATTT